>Ga0209123_1000099_pt1 | contig 145951 bp, 126 predicted proteins | sample BarGraIncu00431A_FD_184500 | JGI IMG/M metagenome (GOLD analysis project Ga0209123, IMG submission 184500) | Arctic peat soil microbial communities from Barrow, Alaska, USA - Barrow Graham LP Incubations 004-31A (SPAdes) (version 2) | ecosystem: Environmental > Terrestrial > Soil > Wetlands >... | reverse complement strand
GCCAAGTCCCCCACGAGAACGCTGCGCACTCAAAGCAATCATGTTTTTATGGCCATTTACGCCACGTTCAAGCTTGAATGCCTGAGCATTACGAACAAGCTCAATCCCTTTGCGCTTTGTCGCAAGCTACTCATCAACGCATCGCGCACCGCCTATGCCCAGCTTCAGCTGTTCAGGGCGGCTGCGTAACATCAGTTCTTCATATGACCCCCCATAAAAGCAAGTGTGCATTGTCATCAAAGAGTCGCCAAAGATCAAGGCTGTTGGGATCCGTCGCTCGCCTCCAGCTTGAACTCCAGGGTGTATTTGTGTCAGCGAGCCACCGACCTTATCGGGCATCGCGGGGGTTGGAGGTCGCGCTCAATGAACTCATGACCAACAAAGGGCAGTTATATGACCCCGATGTCGTCACGGCTTGCGTCCGGCTCTTTGCCGAGCATCGATTCAGTTTCGATGACGACCAATGAACAGTGTTATTTGCAGACGCTGAAGCGCTAGCCATATGGCTGGCGACTCAGCGCGTCGCCAGCCTTGTCCTACAACAATTGCCAACGATTACCTACATCACTGCCGGTCGGAAAAAGCTAAAGTGATCGTCTCTTCAATGCTATGGAGATGCCCGGTCAGTCTGGACTATCCATCAGCCTATCAAAGGATTCACAATGAAAAAATCACATCGCATGATGACCAGCCTGTTCGTAGCCGCCGCTGCGCTGGCCGCAGTCACCGGCGCGCAGGCGCAAAGCAGCGGGTCCGGCTCCAGCAGTGGCTACGCCATGTACGGTTCCGGCAACAGCTACATCGGCCTGAATGCCGGACGGTCTGATTTCATGGTGGGTAACGGTATTGGCATCTTTAATCACGACCAAGGCGATACCGCTTACAACATTTACGCCGGTAGTTACTTCAGCAAAAACTTCGGTTTTGAGTTTGGCTACACTAATTTCGGTACGGTCAACCGCGCCGGTGGCAGCACCAAGGCTGATGGCCTCAATCTGAGCTTGGTTGGCAAAATGCCGGTTGGCGCCTCGTTCAACCTGCTGGGCAAGATCGGAACGACCTATGGACGCACAGACGTTTCGTCAGCCGCCGGGTCGGGCGTCGTCGCTGGTAGCGATAGCGGCTTCGACTGGTCTTATGGCGTGGGCGCTGAATATGCGTTCAATCCGCAGTGGTCGGCGGTAGTGCAGTACGACGAGCATTACCTGAAATTTGCTGGCAGTGCTCGTGACCGCATCAGCGCCACTACCTTGGGTGCGCGCTACCACTTCTAAACGGCTCAGAACTTCACGGTGAGACCGGCATAGATCGAACGGCCGGCGCCTGGAACCGGAGTGCCCCATGTTGCACCCCGTTGTCCGTAGTACGCCCCGCCTAGCGGGGACGCGTAGAACTGGTCCAAGGCGTTTTCGATACCAATATCCAAACGGACCGTTTTCCACTCGTAGCTGCTGCGCAGATTCAGCAAGCCATAGCCCGCAGTTTTAATCTCGTTGCGAACTTGCGAGATGTCGGTCTTGGCATCCACCAACTGGGCCTCAACCGTGTTGGTCCAGCTACCCGTGCGCTGCACCACGGCCAGTTTTGCGTTCAACGGCATGATGTTGTAGAGGCCGCTGTCGGTGCTCGTGTTTTTGCCTCGGACATAACTCAGCATGCCGGTCGCCGTGAAGCTGCCGTAAACGCTGGTTTTTGCCAGCAGCTGGTAGCCGGAAACGTCCAGGCCGTAGAGGTGCGCGTTTTGATTCGCAAAACTGAGGTTGACAAATTGATCGGTCCGCGCCGGGCAAGTCTTGCCAACCGCGGCACAGGCCACGGCATCGATGTAATCCTGGATGTAGGTGTAATAAGGCGTGACTTGCAGGCCCCAGTGCTGGCGCGCGGCATCATGCCAATCGGCGGTGGCGCTGAGGGTATTGGCCACTTCCGGCTTCAGGTTGATATTCCCGACATAGCCATTGGCATCGCCAGCCCAGTTGACCATGTTCATGACCATGTTGTTGTTGGTCGACCAGGCAAAGCGCTCATACAGATTCGGCGAGCGGGTTTTGCGTGCAAAGCCGGCCTCAACGGTCTTTTCAGCATCCGGGGTGTAGCGGGCCAGCGCGGTCAAATCGATGTTGTTGTCGGTTTTGCTGCGATCGGCCGCGTTAAATGCCGCATACGTTGCCGCAGGATAACTGGTCGGGTTGTAGCCCTGCACATTGCCGGTGTCCATGGTCATGGTGCTGCTGCGCACGCCAAACTGCGAAAGCCATTGCGGATTCCAGCGTGCTTCCCACTCGCCGAAAAGGTCAAAGCGGTCGCGCTGCCCGTTATTGATATTCCAGAAGGTGCCGCCGCCCATGCCGCCGGTCGGCGCAACCGGATCCCACCAGTCGTTCAGGCGGTAGCGCTGATATTCGCTGCCCAGATTGAGCGTGTCGCGTTCGGACAGGATGATATCGGCCTTGACCAGCGCGCCGGTATTTTTTCCTTCCGTCGCCATCGGCATGCCCAACGAGGTGGCGCTTGCGAGCTTGTTATCGAGAAAATTCATCGTGTGCCGTGTATTTTCTTCGTAGATGCGTGCTTCCATTGCGCCCCACTGGTATTGACCGGTATAGCGCAGATTGACTTGATCGCTCTGATTGCCGGTCATGTCCATGCGCTGGTTCGGAAAGCCTTGGTATGGGATGTTCTGCCGCCCCAGTTTCAGTTCCAGCACATGATCCTCATGGCGCAGTGCCAATCCGAGTGACTGGTTTTCCGATTTATAAAGCGAAGAGCCCACTTCTTTGGGCCCCGGTACCTTGACCGCCGCAGTGGCCGGCAGGGCTGACTTGAAGGCCGCGGCCGTCTCGTAGTTGCCGGCCTCCGTGGTGGCGCCGCTATACGTCAGGCTCAACTTGTCGCTCGCCACCGTCAGCGCAACATGGCCGCCTTTGGCACTGCCATTGCTGCGATAAAAAGCGCCAGCCTGACCCTTGAGCAAGGTGCCGGCGCCGGCCTTGGCAAACTCGGGCGCAGCCGAATTGACCACGATAGCGCCACCAATGCTGTCACCACCCACGCTGACCGGGGTGATGCCGGCAAACACCTGGATGCTGCTGACGTTGCTGGGGTCGATGTAGGACAGCGGCGGATTCATGTGGTTGGCGCAGGCCGAAATCAGGTCCATGCCATCGACCTTGATGCGCAAGCGATCATCCGCCAGGCCATGGATCACCGGCAGACTGGAAACGCCACCGGCGCCATACAGGCTGACACCGGGCACCTCGCCGAGCAGGCGGGCGGTATCGCTGGTGGCCGACCGTTGGCGAAGCAGTTCGGCCTCATCGACCTGGGTGGCACCCATCAGTGGATGGGTATCGATTTTGGAATCACTGACGGTAACAATCGGCAGTGTGCTGACTTTCTCGTCAGCGGCAATCGCATGGCCGCCAAGCAGGGTAGCCATAGGAAAAGCCAGGGTAATGGACCAGGGGAGCGTGCGGATTTTTAGATAAGACATGGGATAACTTTTTTGGGGATTTAGGCAGAAAACGCAGTCGATTTACGGCATCTCTGAACTGGCGGTCAGCATGACGGCCAGACGCCAGCCCGAAGCAACGGCTCAGGCAAGAGTCGTCGTCAGGCTTTTTCGGGAGTCAGAGCAGCGAAGGCGGGCCGCGTGGCGGCAGAGTTGCGCCGGCCTTGGCGGCGATGCGAGCCGCCGGCAGGCGGCCCAGCGCAAAGGCGAGCGGGTGGGGCGGTGCGACCACCAGCACCAGCGGCGACGGCGGCGGCGCGACCGCGACGCACAGCGAGCAGTCCAGTGTGTGCCATGTCGGCGCCATGGACCCATCGGCGCTGGTGCTCACCAGCTTGAGCGCACCGCTGGCGGCGCAAACCAGTTGCATGGACTGGGGCTGAACCATGGGCGACGCCACGGCCACCCCCAGCGACAGCACAAACCACACCAGCACCAAGCGGGCAAGGAGGTGAGCGTGACGCAGGGTTTGCATGGGTGACGATTATGGCAGGCGCATTTGCTTGATCAGCATCAAGCGCTTAAGAAATTAAGAAAAACAGCTGCCAGCCCCCGTCACTACTAAACAAACAGCTATTAAATAAGTAGCAAATCTATTTCCCCTCCAAGCCGCCAAACGGAATCTCAGCTTGTTCGGATGCCCGTCGCCGTGGATGCACCGGCCCCTCGGGACTGTCCGCAAACTTCTGGCTGTACATGCGGCGGTCCGCTTTCTTGAGCAGGGATTCGGCGTCCGTACCGTCGTCCGGGAAAAGTGCTTCACCCACCGAGCCGCCGAAGTCAGTCGACGCGAGTGCGTCTTTTCCGAGGGCCAGAAGCGGTTCTTTCAGGACCGCTTGAATCTGCTGGCGCACGCGCTCCAGACCTTCTTCATTGTCCATCCTATTCAAAAGAATCACGAACTCATCACCGGACAAACGGGCCACCAGATCCTGGGCGCGGACGGTAGACCGCAGACGCTGGGCGACCTCAACCAGCACCCGGTCACCGACCCCGTGACCGTAATGATCGTTGATGTGTTTGAAGTGATTCAGATCAATGAACAACACGGCAAAACGTTGATCACCCGGCTTGTCTGCGGCCCGGATGATTTTGTGACGCAAGCGCAGCATGAACGCATCCCTGTTGGCCAGCCCGGTGAGCTCATCTGTTTGCAGGCGCTGCTGCATGGTTTCAAAACTCTTGGCAAGCTGCCCAATTTCATCGGGCCGCTGGATGCCCACCGGCCAGTCGAGCTGGCCGTCCCCAATCCGCAGTGCCGCCTCGGACAAGTGCTTGAGGTCACCCGACACCCAGCTGAGAATGCGCAAGCCGATGGCAATCGCCACCAGAGCGGCCAGCGCACTGAGCACCGCAGTGCGCACCAGGTTTTCGGTCACGCCCGCCATGAAGTCGCTGCGGGGCATGGCCACCACGGTGATCCACTCCAGCCCGGCGTCGTCTTTCAGGCGGTCAAATGCGGCGTGAATCACCTGCCCGTCCGGCGCCGTGAAGCTGAACGTCTGCGCCCCGGCCTTGAGGCTTTGGTTGGCCAGGCGCGCCTGAACTTCGTCATACAGGGCCGTGATGAACGGGTTGCCGCTGTGTGCTGCGCTGACGCGTGTCTTGCTGCCATCGGGCATCGATTTGACGTTGGGACTGGCCGACGATGCGATCAGGTCCCCATTGCGTTCAATGATCAAGGCCAGGCCGTGCTGGGAAACCCGCAGGTTGCTCACAAAATCATTCAGGGCCCGCAACGACACGTCGGTGGCAACCACGCCCTCAAACTCGCCACGCGGCCCCAAGACCCGCCGCGCGCGGGTGGCGACCAGGCCTTCGGTGCCGAAGTCGATGTAAACGGAAGTCCAGGTGTGGGTGCGCACGATTTCACCCGCCTCATACCAGGGCCGCTTTCGGGGGTCGAAAAGCTTGCTTTCGCGCGACTGCTGTGTCAGCTCGCCGTTGATGCCGGTGAACCGGTAGAAGGTGCGCATCTCCTCGGGCTTGAGCTTGATGCGCAACTCACCCTCGGTACGCGAATGCCGGTACAGACCAATCCCCTGGCCCAGACGATTGCCAAAATAGACATAGTTGTTCGGGTCCAGGTGCAGCGACGTGGCAATCCAGAAGCGGGTGCGCAGATTCTGAATGTCAGCATCAATCGACGGCGCCACCGGCATGCCGTCCGGGAACGCGGCTTCCAGCACCGCGCCCGATCCCATAATGTGGCGGTCGACCGCTTGACTAATGCGGCCCACGGTTTCAAGCAGCAAATGGGACGAGACTGTATCCACTGCACGGCTGCCGGCCGTGTAAGACAGTATGACGATCGTCAGTGCCAATGCCAGTACCAAGACCACGTAGGGAATTGTCAAAACCTGGCGCAGCGACAGCCGGAATTTTGATTTTTTAATCATGCTGCCATTTCCAATGCGATGTGTGACCGCCATCTCTGCGGTGTTACGCACGACTTGTCGCCGCTAATGCGCCTCCAAATTTTCACACCGCGATGGCTTATAAATTATAAGTTGCGGCTTATCACGATCCGTTGCGCTAAATCATCCCCAACAGCCGCGGGAACCAGGTCGACAGGCCCGGCCAGTAAGTCACCAGCATCAGGAAGCCCAGCATGGCCAGCAACCAGGGCCAGACCGCCACCGTCAGCTCGGTGATGCCCATCTTGGTGATGCCGGAGGCGACATAGAGGTTGAGCCCCACTGGCGGGTGGCACATGCCCACTTCCATGTTCACCACCATGATGATGCCGAAGTGCACCGGATCGATGCCCAGCTTCATGGCCACCGGGAACAGGATGGGCGCGAAGATCAGCACAATGCTGGACGGCTCCATGAAGTTGCCCGCCAGCAGCAGGATGACGTTGACCGCCAGCAAGAAGGTGATCATGCCCAGCCCATGGCCCAGCATCCAGTCGGCCAGCGCCTGCGGAATGTTCTCGTTGGTCATGATGAAGGAGAACAGCACCGCGTTGGTGATGATGTACAGCAGCATCGCCGACATGTTGGCGGAGTTGAGCAGCACCTTGGGCACGTCCTTCATGCTCATGTCCTTGTAGACGAACACCGCCACGAAGAAGGCATAGACCGCACTCATGGCCGCCGCTTCCGTCGGTGTAAAGATGCCGCTGTAAATACCGCCCATCACGATCACGATCAGCAGCAAGCCCCAGGCCGAGGCGCGAAAGGCCGTCAGGCGCTCCGCCCAGGTGGCCTTGGGCAGTCGTGGATAGTCAAACTTTTTGGCGCGATACCAGGTAACTCCACCCAGGACGCCGGCCAGCGCGATGCCCGGCACCACCCCCGCCATGAACAAAGCACCGACCGAGGTGTTGGTCGCCACCGAATACATCACCATCACGATGCTGGGGGGAATCAGGATGCCTAACGCGCCGGAGGTGGTGATGACACCGGCGCCAAAACTCTTGGGAAAGCCGGCCCGGGTCATGGCCGGCAACAGGATGGAGCCAATCGCCACCACCGTGGCGGGTGAGGAGCCCGACACGGCCGCAAACAGGGCACAGCCCAACACACCGGCCAGACCGAGGCCGCCGTACCAGTGACCGACCATGCTGGAGGCAAAGTTGATCATGCGCCGTGCCACGCCGCCGTGGGTCAGGAAGTTGCCCGCCAGGATGAAGAACGGAATCGCCATGATCTCGAACTTCTCGATGCCGGTGAAGAGTTTGAGCGCCACCGATTCGAGCGGCACCTCGGTAAAACCAAACAGGAAGGTCAGCACGGTGAGGCCGAGCGAGATCGAGATCGGCATGCCGGTGAGCATGAGCACCAGCAACAGGATAAAGATGATGGCGGCGTTCATTTCGCGTCCCCGTCTTTGTTCTGCAATTCATTGGGGTGCAGGTTGTCATTCATGGCATAGGAGTTCGCCTCAACATGGGGGACTTCTTCGTCCAGGCCCTCGACATGGCTGTGGTCGTGGTGCGGCAATTCGCCGGTTTTCAGAAAGCCCACCATGACCTGAAGAAAACGAAAACACATCAGGCTGCTGCCCAGCGGCACGGCGCTGTAGACCATCCAGGTCGGCCACTCCAGGTCCGGCGTGGTGGGGCCCTCGGGAATGCCGTCCAGCGGCAGGCCCAGCAGATGCAGAAAGGCATAGTGGGCGCCGTTGTCCCAGACAAAGCGGGCCGCCAGCGTGGCGACGATGCCGGTGAACAGGGCGCCGGCGCACAGCCCAAAGACGATGAACCTGCTTTTCATCTTGTCGTCCAGCCGGTTGATCAGCACATCCACGCCGACGTGGATGCCAGTGCGCACGCCATAGGCAGCGCCAAACTTGCACATCCAGACAAACATGATGATGGTGAGCTCTTGCGCCCAAGTCAGATTGATCGACAAAAGCCAGTCCTGCACGCCCGGTATCGCCAGGCCGGCCGCGTAACGGTGCACCACCGCCACAAAGATGATCAGCGTCGCAGCGCCCATGAGGAAGGTAACTATCCACTCTTCCAGGTGATCAAGAAATTTCATGGTTTGAACTCCGACAATGCATCATCCGTGTTGCGGTACAGCGACAAGCCAGCTTAGAGCTTGCTTGGGTCAAACCCGGTTGCCTTGTAGATGGCTTGCAGCGTGTCCTTGCCGACGCGATCTGCCATCTTGGCATGCACCGGGGCCATCGCCTTCTTCAGTGCCAGACGCTCTTCCGGGGTTGGTTGGTAAACAATGGTCTTGCCGCTCTTCCTCACGCCCGCCAGTGCGTTGTCATTTTCTTCCTGGGCAATGTTGTTGGCATAGACGGTGGCTTCTTTCATGGCCTGTTCCAGCTGGCCGCGCACATCAGCGGGCAGACCATCCCAGAATTTCTTGTTCACGATGACCGCGTAGCCGAGGTAGCCGTGGTTGGTGAGCGAGAGGTGCTTTTGCACTTCATGCATCTTCTGGGTATAGAAGTTGGAGATCGGGTTCTCGGTACCGTCCACCACGCCGGTTTGCAGCGCCTGGTAGACCTCGGAGAAGGCCATCACCTGAGGAATGCCGCCGACCGAGCGAATCTCCTCTTCGAGCACCTTGGACGACTGGATGCGAAACTTCTTGCCCTTGAAGTCAGCGACGGTCTTGAGCGGTGTATTGGCCGAGAAGGACTTGAAGCCGTTGTCCCAGTACGCCAGACCCTTGATGCCCTTGGGCTCGAGCTTGGCCAGCAGGCTGGCGCCGACCGGACCCTGGGTGATCTTGTGCAGGTCCGCCGTGTTGTCAAAGATGAAAGGCAGGTCAAATGCCTCGAACTCCTTCACACCCAAGGGGCCAAACTTGGCCAGCGAGGGGGCCAGCATCTGCACGGCGCCGATCTGCAGGGCTTCCAGCTCTTCCTTGTCTTTGTACAAGGCGCTGTTGGCATAGACCTCGACCTTGACCTTGCCCTTGGTCAACTCGGCCGCCTTCTTGGCAAAGAATTCGGCAGCCTTGCCCTTGGGGGTGTCCGCCGCCACCACATGGCTGAACTTGATGACCGTCTGGGCGCTCGCGCCCAAGGCCGCGCAGCTGATCAGCAGGGCCAGTAGCAGTTTGGAAACCTTCATTGGATATCTCCTGATAGTGAGGTGAATGAAACTCTGCGGAACGCAGAGCCCGCTTCATTATTACTATAGAAGTTAAATGACTATTGGCTATTGTGGAAAACCACAATGCCGGCACATTGACAGAAATTCATCCTGTTACCGATCTTGCAAAACCGGTGGAGACTTTCAAAAGCAGGGCCGCTACCATGAGTTTTTCAAGGAACTCACATGGCCATATCCCCTCACTTCTTCAATAAGCGCGAAACTGAAACCTCACCGGCACGCCACGTTGTCCCCACGCCGGGGGCCAGTGCTTACGGTGCGTCGGGCACCGCAAGCACCCCGCCGGTCGCAGTGCCTCCCGTGTTGAATAATCCTGTCACTACCAGTCCAGCGGCGACGGAGGGCGGCAGCAAGCTGACAGTGGGGCCCAACATCAAACTCAAAGGGGTGGAAATTACCGATTGCGACACCCTGCTGGTCGAAGGCCTGGTGGAGGCGACCATGGATTCGCGGGTGATCCAGATTTCGGAGCGGGGCGCTTTCAATGGTTCGGCGGAGATCGACATTGCCGAGATCCGTGGCCAGTTCGATGGCAACCTGACCGTGCGCCAGAAGTTGACGATCCATGCCACGGGCAAAGTCAACGGCAAGGTGCGCTACGGCAAGTTGGTGATTGAAGAGGGCGGGCAGCTCACGGGCGACATCCAGTTTGGAGCCATGCCGGTTGCCAAACCCGGCAGCCTGGAGAAGCCGGGTTTGGCACTGGCTGGGTAAGGCCTGCCAATTTGATGGCGCTGCCGCGTGGGTCGTCGGTTAATTCTTGCGCATGAGGGTGCTCTTGCCGAAGAGCGACGCCATCAAATCCACCGCCACCTCGGCTGTGCGGTTGCGCACATCGAATGCCGGGTTGAGCTCCATGACGTCGAGTGAGGCGAGGTGCCCGGTGTCGGCAATCATTTCCATACAGAGTTGCGCTTCGCGGTAGGTCGGGCCGCCGCGCACCGTGGTGCCTACGCCGGGGGCAATGTCGGGGTCCAGAAAATCCACATCAAAACTGACATGCAGGTGGGTGTTGGCGTCCACCAGCGCCAAGGCCAGTTCCATCGCCGCGCGCATGCCCATTTCGTCGATGTAGCGCATGTCAAACACATCCAGGCCGGCTTCATGGACCAGCCGTTTTTCCCCTTCATCGACACTGCGAATACCGATCTGGCGTATCCATTTCGGGTTGATGGCGGGTGTCTGGCCGCCCAGCCCGGTCAAGGCCGGCGGGCCATAGCCACACAGGCAAGCCAGCGGCATGCCGTGCAGATTGCCGCTGGGGGTGAGGGTGTGGGTATTGAAGTCGGCATGGGCGTCCAGCCACAGCACACGCAGCTTTTTGCCCGCCTCGCGGCAATGGCGGGCCACCGCACTGATGGATCCCATGCTCAAGCAGTGGTCACCGCCCAGCAGGATGGGCAGGCGACCCTGGTCGAGTTCTGCATACACCGCGTCATGCACGAGTGTGTTCCACGCTACCACTTCGTCGAGGTGGCGATAACCATTCACCGGCGGCAGCCATGGGTTGCGGGGGCCGATCAGGTTGCCGCGGTCAAGCACCTGCAGACCCCGGTTTGCAGCACCGGCACGATCTGGGCCACACGCAGGGCTTCCGGCCCCATGCTGGCACCGCGGCTGCCAGCGCCAATGTCGGTGGGCGCGCCGATGACGCTGATGTTGTGGTTCATGCTGCCGGCCGGCCTACGACCCGATCCCGTCCGCCTTGTTTGGCCAGGTACATGCGCTGGTCGGCTAGATCGACCAACGCTTTCCAGTCTGTCACTTGATCGGCGTTGCGCTCGGCGATACCGATGCTGGCGGTCAGCGGCGTGTGGTCAGGGCGCATGCCAAAACCCAAGCTGCGCATCCGCAACAGCGCTGCTTGCGCCTGAATCAGATCGGTGTTGGGCATGATCAGCAGAAATTCCTCGCCGCCCCAGCGCGCCAGCATATCGCCATGGCGCAGATGGTTGCTGACGATGTCCGTCATGTCGAGCAGCGCCTTGTCGCCCGCTTCATGACCAAACTGGTCGTTGATGCTTTTGAAGTGATCCAGATCGATGAAGGCGATCGACAGCGCTGCATGGCTGCGATTGGCGATAGTAAATTGCATCTCCAGCACTTCCTCGCCGCTGCTACGCGAAAAAGTCCCGGTCAGCGGGTCGCGAATGGCCTGGCGCACCAGCGCGATCATGAACGCCAGCTGGCTCATGCCGGCCAGCGTCGAGACGCCGGTGATCAGGACCAGCAGCCAGAAAGCACCGGCGAACGATGGCCAGTCCAGCGTTGCCCAGCGCATCGAGCCGCCGATGCCCTGGGCGATCAGAATCGGGCTGGCGATCACCAGGTTCTCCAGCAAGGTGAGTGGAAAGATGGCCAGTCCGGCCAACAGAACAAACGGCAAAAAGGCATAACCGGCACCGATGGCGGCCGAGATCCCGATCAGTTGGTAGTGGCTGAGCAGCGTGTAGGAGGCGACGTAAAAAAGGGTCGGAATGGCAAACAGCAGCGCCATCGAACGATAGGCAGAAAACAGGTCGCCGCTGGGCCGGTAATACAGCACCAGGCTGGCGAAGGCCGCACAGGCCATCAGCCGCATCAGGGCCAGGTTGAGCCACAGTGGAAAAGGGAAGACGACCAGATCGACCACGCTCCAGAGCGGCGTCAGTACCGCGAACAGGAAGGCGAACAGGCGCACCCGGTTGACGATCATGGTGGCGCGGCGCCGCGACAGCAGCGACAGGTGCCGGTGTGGCGAAGCCAGCCAGCCCAGTTCGGCCTGTTTCAGTTCTCCCTGCATCAGGCCGCTCAGTTGTTGCCAGACGAAGTCCGCAATGCGTTGCATGGTCATTTTGTCGTTTTTGTCTGCTTGCTTACGCGCAAGGTGGTTACAAATGGGCGGGTGAGGCGCGCAGCAATTCTGTCAGATCACCGGCCGTCATCGCTTTGGCAAACAGCCAGCCCTGGTAAATCTCGCAACCGTATTGGCGCAAAAAGGCCAGTTGGGCATCGGTTTCCACGCCCTCGGCGATGAGCTTCAGCCCCAAGCTGTGAGCCAAGGCAATGATGGCCCGGGAAATGGCGACGTCATTGGCGTCTTGGGGAATTCCGTCCATGAAGCTTTTGTCAATTTTGAGCTTGCTCACCGGCAAGGCCTTGAGATAGGCGAGCGACGAATAGCCGGTACCAAAGTCATCCAGGGCGATGCGGCAGCCCAAGCCCACCAGGGCATTGAGCTGTTCGCGCGCCTGCTCGGGCTGCGTCATGGCCACCGATTCGGTGATTTCAATGTCCAGCCATTCAGCCTGCGCGCCGGTGCGCGCCAGTGCTGCGCGTACTTGCTCGGGGAGATTGCGCTGGCGAAATTGCTGCGCCGAAACATTGACCGCCACCCGCAATGGCGTGCCGGCCTGGGCCCAGGCGGCAATCTGCTTGCACGCCGTTTCCAGCACCCAGTCCGACAAAGGCAAAATCAGGCCGGTGGCTTCGGCAACCGGTATGAATCTTGCCGGAGATACATGGCCCAGCACCGGGTCGTGCCAGCGCAACAAGGCTTCCGCCCCTACGATCTCACCACTTTCGACGTCCACTTGCGGCTGGTAATGCAACTGCAAAACTCCCTGGGTCATGGCTTCTTTCAAGCGAGTGTGCAATTGCATGTCTTCGTGCACGCGCCGGTCCATTTCGGGCGAATAGCAGGCATAACCGCCGCGTCCGGCCTGTTTGGCCTGGTACATGGCCATGTCCGCGTAGCGCAGCAGGTTGTCGCTGTCCTTGGCATCGTCCGGGTAAAAAGCCAGACCCAGACTCCCGCCTGAATAGACGTCCTGGTCTTGCAGTCGGTACGAGGTCTGTAGCGACTGCAAGAGCTTGGTGGCCACACGCACCGCCTCATCCACATCCGCCAGATCGATCAGCAGAATGGCGAACTCGTCGCCACCCATGCGCGCCAGTGTGTCGTTTTCGCGCAGGACACTGCGGATGCGAGTGCCTACCTGCACCAACAAGGCGTCCCCCGTGGCGGGTCCAAAACTGTCGTTCACGGTTTTGAAATAGTCCAAATCCAGCAACAAAACAGCCACTCGCAGACCTGTGCGCCCAGCACGCGCCAGGGCTTGATTCAGTTGCAGACGAAACCACCAGCGGTTGGGCAGGCCGGTGAGCTCATCGTGGGTGGCCTGGTGTCGCAACGACTCTTCAAATTTCTTGCGCTCGGTCAGGTCGCGGACGTAGGCAATCGCGTGGTACGTGCCCTCGTCTTCCCAGTGACCCAGGGAGATGTCCACCGGCCGCATCTGGCCATCGCGACGCAGCAGTTGCAGATCCATCGAGCCCATGGCGCGGGTGGCCGGTGCCATGAAATAACCCCGCATCGACTGCGCGTGGCGTGCGTGCAAATGTGCAGGCAAAAAGATGTCCACGTTTTGGCCGACCAACTCGGTCGTGGCGTAGCCCGTGAGCGTTTCCATGGCCGGGTTGACCATCAAAATGCGCCCGGTGTTGTCAACCCACATGACGCCATCGGGCGCCGCATTCAGCGTTACTTTCTCGCGCAGGTACTGCACCTCCAGCCGTTCCAAAGGGCGGCGCAGAGACTCGTTGAAGGTGGCATGGAACAAATACAGATAGGCAGCCACCTTGTAAAGATGCCCAAGCACATTGGCCCCATCTTTGTCGACGACCCCCAGCAACGTGACAAACAGTTCGGAGACCGCTGACAAGGCCGCGGCAAAGGCCAAGGCCATGACACATTCACGGACCAATTCCTTGCGGCGTCGCCATAGCGCCCCCATCGTGGCCAAATTGATGGCGACGATCAACCATTCGAGGCTGACCTTCAGCGGTGTCAGTCCTTGTCCTTCGATAAATAGCGCAGGTACACGGTCTGGCCATAGCAGCCCGACCAGCCCCAGTACGCCGACCACCGCCAACATCAGGGCCAGGGCGAGACGTTTTCTCAGGTTGGTGACGTCCGGCACCGGTGGCAGCAAGGCATACACCAGCAATGCGCCGGCGGCCAGCATGCGCGCGGTCAGCCAGAAGAAAATGGATTTTTGGGCGCTGTTGGCGGTTACAGCATCCGGCATGCCGACATAGCTCATGGCGTGCAGAAAGTCGAGCAAGCCCACGCCCAGGAATGCCACCCCCAGCAGCACCACGGCCCCTTTGCGGGTCGACAAAATGGCGCGGTAGCCGGTGACAAATATCAGCATGGCCACCACGACAGCGAACACTTCCACCGCCGTGTGCCAAAACACAAACATCATCGGCTCGATCACGATCTGCCGGGCCGGGTGCGAGACCCACCACAGCAGGGGTAGGGCCAGCGCCAGCAAGCTCCAACCTGCGGCGCTTTGATAGGGGTGCGTATGTTTGTTGGTCATGGTTGCGAACTTGATGTTTTTCTATCAATCCTTTTGAAAGTTCAGCTACCGCAATACGCCGGATATTAAACCGAGAACACCTTCACAGCGTCCAGCAGGCGCTGCGCCTGGTCGCTCATGCTGTCGGCGGCGGCGCTGCTTTGCTCAACCATGGCGGCGTTTTGCTGCGTCATCTCGTCGAGCTGGGCCACGGCCTGGCCGACCTGTCCAATCCCGATGGTCTGTTCCTTGGAGGCGACGGTAATTTCAGCAATCAAATCATTGACTTGCCTGACCTGACTCACGACGTTGGTCATGGTCTGGCCGGCATCGGCCACCAGTCGGGAACCGCTTTCGACCTTTTCGACGGAGTCATCAATCAGGCCCTTGATTTCCTTGGCTGCCGCCGCCGAGCGCCCGGCCAGGCTGCGCACCTCACTGGCCACCACGGCAAAACCGCGGCCCTGCTCACCGGCCCGGGCCGCTTCCACGGCTGCGTTCAAGGCCAGAATATTGGTCTGGAAGGCAATGCCGTCAATCACGCTGATGATGTCGGCTATTCTGCGGCTCGAAGCCGAGATCAGCGCCATGGTGGACACCACATTGGCCACCGCCTCGCCCCCCTTGGCGGCTACCTGGGTTGCGGCATGGGCCACCTGGCTGGCCTGTTGCGCCGTCTCGGCGTTCTGGCGCACGCTCGCGGTTTGCTGCTCCATGGCGGCCGCTGTTTCTTCCAGACTGGAAGCCGTTTGTTCGGTCCGGCTCGACAAGTCACTGTTCGCGGCAGCAATCTGCTGGCTGGCCACCCGAACGCCAGACACCTGCTCGTACACGTCGGCCACCAGAGAATGCAGGTTCAGCCCGGCCTGGTTGATGGCACGCGCGATCAGCCCGATGTCGTCACAGCGGTTGAGGCTCAGATCCTGTCCCGCTTCACCACTGGCCACCTGTTCTGCCAGGCCCAGTATTTTTCCCAGAGGAGAAGTAATCTGCGCCTCAATGAACCAGTCCGCCAGCAGCAGGCTGCCTGCAATGGCCGCCCCCAAGCCTGCCAGGGCAGTCCCCCCCAGACCCGAAAAAGACAAGGCAACGCCCATGGCCGCACCGACCCCCAGCAGCGGCAGGCGCACCCGCCAGGCCGTGGGCAACAGTTGCAGCGCACTGGCCCAGCGCATGACGCCGGTGCGAACGACCAGACCACAATGAAACGCCAGTCCTGAAGCACGCCCTTCCTTGAAGCGGCGGTACAGTGCTTCGGTGGCCTCTACTTCAGCGCGCGATGGCTTGGTGCGCACCGACAGATAGCCCGCCAACTGGCCGTTGCGGCGCATCGGTGCGGCATTGGCGCGCACCCAGTAATGGTCGCCATCCTGGCGGCGGTTCTTGACCAGTGCCGTCCAGGACTGGCCCTCTTTCAGGCTGCGCCACATATCGGCAAAGGCCTCGACCGGCATGTCCGGATGCCGTACCAGGTTGTGAGGCTGCCCGATCAGATCTTCGCTGGCAAAACCACAGGTTCGAACGAATGCTGCATTGGCGTAGGTGATATTGCTTGCTGTATCGGTGGTGGACAGCAGCGTTTCTGTACCGGGGAACTGGTACTCGTGTTGCGTCACCGGCAGGTTGGTTCTCATGGGTGTATTCCTTAGTCCAATACTGGGCGGATGTTTGAAACTGGAGCGCGGATTTCAAGTGCCGTTGAAAGGCAGGCGCCTTGGCGCCGCCGAACGCATGGCGACAGACGCAGGAATCATGCCGTGAGGGTGTGAGGTGCCGACCAGGCGCGTGGAAATTTTCAGGTGGTTCAAGGCGAACATGCGCGTACCAGTCCCTGTAAAGGACTTGTCGTTATTTTCGTGGTGCGCGTCAGGCGCTCACGCAAGGGTTAACGAGGCATGTTCAGGGCCTCAACAGCCTGGCGCCTGGGTCAAGGGCCGCCAAGTGGTTCGTGAAGGCCTGTTTATAACAGTGTTTGTTGCCAAATATCAACGTGCGCTTATTTCGATTTGTAAATTCAGCGCCTCGCAGGCCTGGATGATCTCTCCGGCCAGGTCTGCCAGCTTGCAACGCCGCTTGCGCGCGGATTTGCGCAGCAAATCAAAAGCAGCGCTGCGTTTGAGTCGGTATTGCATCATGGTGATGCCGACGGCGAGGCTGATGTCGCGCTCGGCATCCAGTGCGGCCTGCAGCTGCTGTCGGGTAGACCGCAAATCCTGCAGTTCATTGGCGCGTGCCAGAGCGGCCTCAATGGCGGGTATCAATTGCGGTATATCCAGCGGTTTGACGGCATAGCCCAGTGCGCCGCAGAGGGTGGCCTGTTCAACCGTTTGAGGGTCACTGAAGGCGCTCAGCATCATGAACGGGATGTGATCGAGTTCGCGCAGGCGCTGGGCCAGGTACAAGCCACCCTGACCCGGCATGCGCACATCGAGGATGGCCAGATCGGGCCGCTCACCGCTGGCCAGCCAGGCCTCAGCATCCTCGGCTGACTCGGCGCTCGTGACGCTGTAGCCTGCGTTGCTGAGGCCGCTGGCCATCATGGCGAGCACCAGACGGTCATCCTCAACCAGGAGAAGTTGCTTGCCCGGACCGGGCAACTTGTCTGCTGTCATGTTGGTTCTTTCAAATTCATGGAAATGACGGGGGCTCCCAGCTCCAGCAAGGTCACGACCTGGTCGCCGTGCTGTTCCCTGGCAATGCGGGCACCGTGGCGTGGCATCAACGCCGCGATCAATTGCAGGCCATTGCGGTGTGTGCCGGTTTGCCCGCCATCGGGAGCGAGTTGGCCCGCGTTGGCTATGGTGATCTGCACCCCCTCCTGCTGAAGACTTTTTCGCAGTGTGATGCTCACATTTCCCTGCGCCTTGCCCCCGTGCTTGACGGCGTTCAAAATCAGTTCATTGAGCACCAGGGCGATGGGCACGGCTTCCTTCTCGGCTATGACCCAGGGTAGCCACAGGGGAGGGATGTCCATGGCCACGGGTGTTTGCCACAGGTTTTGAATTTCGTGGGCAATGGCACCCGTTAGTTCGCATAGCCGCACCGATGATGTGACGGCGCGACCTTGCAAACCGTGGATGACAGAGATGCCCTGCACCTGGCCGATCGCCTGATGGATGAGGTCAGCCGTCTCCGGGTGTTGTTGGGCAAACTGGCGCAGCAGGCCGGTGATGCCTTGCAGATTGTTCTTGATGCGGTGATGCACTTCACGCACCAGCAGGTTGCGGTGGGCGGCCTCGTTGAGCAAGCGTTGTTGTTCCTGCAGCTGGCTGTGGGTGGCATCGGTGAGATTGGCGACGTAATGAGTGAGCTGACCGGTTTCATCTTTGACGACCGTAATGGCGCTTTGGGCGAGGAAATCTTCACCATTTTTGCGGCGCAGCCACATTTGACTCTGCCATGACCCCGTGTGTTTGGCTTCACTCCAAATCCCTTCATAAAAGGAGACTGGATGCTGGTCTGACCGGAGGATGGCGATTGTTTTTCCCTCAGCTTCCTGCTGGGAGTAGCCGGTAATCTGTGTGGAAGCCTGATTCAGCCGCAAAATTTTAAAATTGGCATCCGTCACCACAATGCCTTCCTGGCATTCGAAGGCGATGGCCGCGATGCGCAGCGCCTCCTCGGCTCGGCGGCGCTCGGTGATGTCGCGCATGACAACATGAATGGCCGGTGCGCCATCGTAGGCAATGGGTGTGCCCTGGACTTCCAGGTCGATTGCCGTGCCATCGAGCTTCAGATATCGCTCCTCGAGCATCGGCGTGACGACGCCATGGTCGGCAATGTTCTTCACCCGCGCCAGCACGATGGGATGAAAGTCCGGGTGAACCAGATGGAGGATGGGTTGGCCGACCAGGTTTTGCGCAGACTTCGCGCCAAACATCTTGATGGCGGCCGGATTGACATAAATTATTTTCCCGCCGCGATGAACGATGATCGCTTCGGGTGACCACTCAACCAGGGTGCGGTAACGTCCCTCGCTTTCGCGCCAGGCGCCTTCCCGTTGCGCCAGGGTTTCCAGCAGGCGATTGAAGCCGTCGATCAGTTGGCCGATTTCGTCGGGCCTGGCGATGGGCAGGGGCTGCGGCGGCTGTTTGGTGTCCGACAGGGTGGACAGCGTGCTTGCGGCAGCCAGCATCGGTGCCAGCTGGCGTTTTAACAGCCACCAGGTCAGGGCGCCCGCCAACAGGGTCAAGAAGATGGTGGCCAGCAGCATGCGCTGCTGCATGTCGTGAATAGGCGCAAAGGCTTCCGCCGTGGGCAATGCGGCAACCACATACCAACCCGCCACAGAAACGCCCTTGGCCGAAGCCAGCACTTCCCCGCCAAGTGGATTGACAAAAACGGCAGAACCCTCATAGCCCTGGATGAAGCGGTCAATAAACGGGTTGATGCCCGGGGCGGGGAGCGCTTCCATGATGCGGCTTTTGTCGGTGGCGGTGACAATCAGCCGGTGTTGCGACGCGACTATCAGATAACCACCGGTCTTGCCGTAGCGGCCGACCGCTATTTTGTCCAGGAAATTGGGCTCGCCCAGGTTGATCAACCCGGCGAGTGCGCCGATCACATGGCCCTGCGGATCGCGAATCGGCACCGCCATGCCGAAGAGCGGCGCCCGCAACTGCCGGCCCATCACCGGCCGACCGATGGTCGCTTTTCCGCCCTTGATCGCGCCGGCTATGTAATCCCTGTCCATGAAATTGAGGCCGATCCGTCCTGCGGACAATTGGGAATCGGCCATCGCGGTGCCATCCAGCCGGTAGGCGATGACGCCACCGTTGAACAGACCCTGAAGAACCGGGTGCTGTTCCAGGAACGTCTGCAAGGCTGCCGTGTTGCCCAGAATAGCCGGGGCAGTTGTTCCGGCTACTTTCTCCAGCGCACTTAGCCGCTCTTCCAACTCGTGAAGGATCACGGTGGCCATGAAAGAAGCCGTCGAAAACTGCTGCTCACCTGACAAACGTTCCATGTCCTTGTGCAACATCTGGCTGGCGTAGTACGACAGCGACCAGAGACTCACCACGAAGATGGCCAGCGTGGTGAGGGTGATTCTGGTCTTGAGAGACTGCCGTGGGAGCGCCGTTGAAGTCATGCGGGTGGTTACCTTGGGAGGTGTCGGGGGACTTGCCGAATTGGCACCCTGTGGGGTGCCCGCCGGGTCAGCTTGCTGACCGGCACAAGTATAAAGACGACCTATGTCAACTATCTGGTGCTACTGTATTTGTAGCTGCTTACGCAATAGTGACGGGGGCTAGAAGCCGATTTAGTCAATATTTTTAGCGGGAGGCCCGCGCTGCGACCTCGGGCCCGGATCAGGACGGTGCCTTGTTATGCTTGAGACTTTCCCCGTCACGACCAAGGAAGCATGATGAAACTAAAGTTGGGCAAGTCTCTGCTGGTGAGTGCGTTGCTCGCCGTTGCCGCCGCCGCCAGTGCTGCGCTGCCAGCCGTTGATGTCAAACAAGTCAGCGCCAGGCAAAGCAGCGGAGCACTGTTGATTGACGTGCGTGAAGCCGATGAATACGCGCAAGGGCATGTGCCCGGCAGCACCCTGATTCCGCTTGGCCAGCTGGCGCAGCGCTTGCAGGAAATCGCCCGCTACAAAGATAAGCCGGTGGTGCTGATTTGTCATTCCGGCCGCCGTTCGGCGCAGGCGCTCAAGCTACTTGAAGGCGCCGGTTTCAGCGCCGCTGCCAACGTCGAGGGCGGCATGATCGCCTGGCAAAAAGCTGGCTTGCCGGTCATCTCGGGCGCTGCTTCCCGCTGAATACAAGCGCTAATCCCCGGTTTTATCCGGATCATTGGCGCAGGTTTTGTCGCATTAATTGGCGTTAAGCCCCTGTAGCCACTCATCAATCTCTTGCACCGCTGCGTCGGTGGCCGCCGTCAGGGCGCGCACGCCGCCGGGGGCGTCCGCCGTGGGGGCGGGTCGCTGCACGATCACGCTGCGTTGCGCTACCAGTTTTTCGCCGGTGGGGCTGGGTCGCGTCAGCGTGGCGCGCAGGCGCAGCAGGCCGACGCTTCTGTCGGCGGCCTCGAACAGCTGGCTGAACTCTTCCAGCTCAATGCGCAGCGTGAGTGGGGTCCGCCGTGTGAGTGGGGCTTGGGTCGTTGGCGGGCTAGCCGCGCTGAAGGTGTCGTCGTCACCGGGGTTGAGCAGGGCGCGGCGCTGGCCAAGGTGATCGCGCAGGCGCTGGCGTACCAGCTGGGCCGGTGTCATGCTCCAGCGCGCCTTGGCATAGGGTTGGAGTTGCTGGGCGTCGACATAGGCCAGGCGGTACAGGACGGCGCTGCTGTCCAGCGCCGGGTTGGCCTCAATCTCGGCCACGGCCAGCGGGGCCAGTCTGGGCATGTCGGTGGCTGCTGGGGCCGTCAGGGTGCCGGGGCCAAAGTCGTAGACGACCGGGCGCACGGGTTGCGTCGGCAGGGCGCATCCGGTCAGTGCTAAAAATATTATAAGAAATAGGCCTCTAGCCCCCGTGTAATAAGCGTGAGCAGCTATTGAATTCATAGCATCTTTCATGGTTTGCCTGCGCTTGCAGAAAAGCCGGGTTCGCCGGGGCCGGGCGTGATCGGCCCGTTGCCAAAAATCAGGGACTGCGGGTTGTCGGTGACGGTGTTCGCGGCCCGGCCCACCTGGCGCACGGTGCGGGCCGCGTCGTCAACGGCGTGGTTGAGTCGCGGCAGGGTCGCTGCGTTCAGGGTTTGCCCGGTGGTGGCCAGTGTGCCCACGCCTTGGGCCAGTTGGTCCAGCGTGCCACCTTTTTCACTCATGCGCTCGGTGACGGTTCTGAAGGCCCGCGCCGATCTGCGTGCTTCATCGGCGCTCTCGCCCACCCGCACCGAAGTGTCCTGAAAGGTTTTAAGCGTGGCATTGGCCTCCTGCACCAGCCGGGGGAGGTTCAGACGATCTGGCCCAAACTGCGCCGCCGCCTGGCCGATATCGCCAATCGCGCCCATCAATTTTTTCTGGTTGTCGGGGGCCAGCAGCAGGTTGACGCGACGACTGGTTTCTTCCAGTTGCGTCAGAATGCTGGCGCCCTGGTCGGATAGCCTGGACAGCAGGCTGGGCCGCATGGGAATGCGGGCGGGCGGCATATGGCCGTCGGGCAGGGCGACCTTCGACTCGCCGCTGTCGTCCAGTTGCAAAAAGGCCAGCCCGGTGACGCCCTGAAAACCCAGGGTGGCGAAGGTCGACTGGGTGATGGGCGCCTCGTCGTCAATTGCAATGCGGAGCAACACGTTGCCGGGGACAAGGGGGTCGAAGCCGATGGACGTGACCTTGCCTACGTTCACGCCTTTGAAGCGCACGGTCGCCTGCGGCTGCAGCCCGGTGACGGCCCCCTTGCTGGAGAGCTCGTAGACCCGGAGATCGCGGGTATCGCGGGTCAGCCAGACCGCCAGCGCTACGAGCAGGGCCAGCACCACCAGCACAAACGTGCCGGCCGCCAGGGCGTGGGATTTGTTTTCCATAAGGTTCTCTTTCTACACTGTGACGGGGTGTTCGCGCAACAAGGAAGATGCGCGCTGCCCCCGTTTACCCAGGAAGAAGTCATGAATAAAAGGATGCGGATAGGCCATCACGGCCTCGGGCGCACCGCTGACGATGATGCGCTTGTCGGCCACCACGGCAACGCGGGTGCTGAGTTCAAACAGCGTGTCCAGGTCATGCGTCACCATGACCACGGTTAGCCCCAGCTCGCGGTGCAGCGAACGCAGCAGCGTACAAAAGGCGTCAGCACTGTCGGGGTCGAGCCCGGAGGTTGGCTCGTCCAGCAGTAGCAGCGGCGGGTCCATGATCAGCGCCCGCGCCAGCGCCACGCGCTTGACCATGCCGCCCGACAAATCAGCCGGCATTTTGTTCGCCTGCGATGGATCCAGCCCCACCATCTGCAGTTTGACCATGGCGGCGTCCCGAATCAGCGCATGGGGCAGGGTTTGGAGCTCGTGCAGCGCAAACGCAATGTTTTCCAGCACGGTGAAGGCGGAAAACAAGGCGCCGTGCTGAAACAGCATGCCCACCCGGCTGGCCGCGCCCTCACTGCCCAGTTGCGAGGCGGGTTGGCCCAGCACGGTCACATGCCCGTGCGTTGGCTGCTCCAGTCCCAGGATCTGGCGCAGCAAAACGGTCTTGCCGCTGCCGGAGCCGCCGACGATCGACAGCAGCTCGCCCGCTTCAATGGTGAGGTCAAGGTCCTGGTGAACCACGGCCTCTTGCCCGGCGGTGTGAAACACCGACCAGAGTTTGTCGATCTCAATGACGGGTGGTATGGCTTCAGGGGCCTTTGCGGCTGGCACGGACGGGCTCATATGCCGATGTCCTTGAAGACCACCGCAAACAGCGCATCCACCAGAATCACCATGGTGATGGAGGTGACCACCGAGGCGGTGGTGCCTTGCCCCAGACTCTCGGTATTGGGCTTGACGCGCAGGCCGTAGTGGCAGCCGATCAAGGCAATCAGCAGGCCGAACACCACCGATTTGCCAACCGCCAGCGTCAGGTTGGACACTTCCACCGCATTCGGCAGGGCGGTAAAGAAATAGGCGGGCGTCACCCCCATCGTCAGGTCTGCCGCCAGCATGCCACCCGCCAGTGCGGCCAGCGTGGTCCACACCGTCAGCAACGGCATGGCCAGGGCCATCGCGATGGCGCGCGGCATGACCAGCCGATAGCCTTGGGCAATGCCCATCACGCGCATGGCGTCCAGTTCTTCGGTCACCCGCATGACGCCAATTTGCGCCGTGATGGCCGAGCCGGAGCGGCCGGCGATCAGGATGGCGGCCAGCATCGGCCCGAGCTCGCGGATGAGCGAGAGCCCCAGAATGTTGACGATGAAGGCGTCGGCGCCAAACTGGCGCAACTGCTGCGACATGAGGTAGGCCAGCACCACGCCAATCAGAAAACCCACCAGCGCCGTGATGGGGAGTGCCGTGGCACCAATGTGGTACAGGTGGCCCGATACATCGCGCCACGGGCCTTTGCCGGGTGAACGTGCCAGCCTGACGGCGTCAAGCAGCAATTGGCCCATCAGGCGGATCAAATCCCTGACATGGTCGATCAGGAACCAAACCCTGCCACCCAGGCGTAAAAAAAGTTGCCGGGCTGAAATCCGGGTCGCCAGGGGCGGCGGCATGGCGTACTGGGCAACCCGCGCCAGCAGGCTGTGTTGTACATCCAGTAGCAAAAGCCTGGCCGGCCATTGGTGGCCCCACGCGTTCCACAGCACTTGAGCGCCGGTATGGTCGAGCCGTTGCAGACTACGCAAATCCCAAGTCCAAGCGGTCGCCCCGGACGCAGAGCACGTGCGCAGCACCGACTGAATCTGTGACCAGGCGGCGGGCTCGGCCAGGCGCGCCGCCGTCCAGCAGCCCGACAGCAGCAGCCCCGACCCGTCGGGCATGCTGTGCGGTGTGATACGTGGGGTGTTTTCCGCCATGGCGGGGTGCTCATTCAAAGCTATGTGGCAAAAGTAGGGGTTACAGGGTGTCAAGTATCGTAACGCCAACGGCGGGCCTGGCGCTTGACAATTGAACGGCGCCTGTATGACGGGTGGCATGGGCCTGATGCCGATGTGGATGCCAAGCTGCAGTGGCTGCTGGAGCGCCTGCTGGATAAATCACCGGTCGCCATCCGGCGCGGCCTGTACACCCTGAAGAAGGTGGAGGCCATGGCGTTTGAAGAAGCCATGTCCTTCACCGAGAGCCAGATCGCCCTGTTTACCTTGACCGAAGATGCCAAAGAGGGGCAAAAGGCGTTTCAGGAAAAGCGCAAGCCGAACTGGTCAGGGCAATAGCGCAGGTCCCAGGCGGGTTTAAAAAAGCTAGCGCCAAACCCGATCGAGCGCCGTCCAGGCACTGGCCACCACGGGGTCGGCCATGCGTGCCTGCAAGCAGACAAAACTCAAATCGCAGTCCAGGCTGACCCGGTCGGCAATCACCAAGCCGCGCGCCTGGGCCTCCCGGATGGCAATGGAGTCGCGCACCAGGCTAAGGCCCACGCCCGACCGGACCAGGTCGAGCATCGAGGCCTCCTGGTCCACCAGCGCCACCCGGCGTGGCTCCACGCCCAGCGGGCCGAACACACTGGCCAGCAGGCGGTGGTGGGCCGACGCCGCCGGGGTGGCCAACCAGGGCAGGGCGGCGAGCGCCTTCCAGTCCCGCCCCAGCACCTGCTCGCCCCAGCCGGCCGGTGCCAGTACCCGGTAGGTGAAGTGCGAGAGGATTTTTGCTTCAAAAACAGCCGCGGCGGTCGTCCGGTTGACGGGGTTCGGGAGAGATTCTGCCGGCGCCTCAGCGGGCAGGCCCAGGTAAAAGCCGACATCCAGTTCGCCCTGCGCCACTTGGGCCAGCACATCGCCACTCATGCCTTGCCGCAACTCGGTCTCGATTTGCGGCGCCGACTCCACCAGTTCTTTCAGGAAGGCGCCCAGCCGTGTGAACTCGGGATCGAGCACGGTGCCGATGCGCAGGCGTCCGCGCACCGTGCTGTGCAGGCTGCGCGCGGCCTGGTTGAAATCGGCCAGCGACAGCAGGGCCTTTTCCGCCTGCGGCAGCAAGGCCGCCCCGTCCCGGGTGAGCACCAGACCATGCGACGTGCGCGTGAACAGGATCAACCCCGTGTTTTCCGCCAGACTTTTGAGTTGCAGGCTCACGGCGGGCTGGCTCAGGTGCAGCCGCACAGCGGCACGCGATACATTGCCCTCCCGCGCTACCGCTACAAAGGCACGCAGGGTTTGAAGATCGGGTACGTTAGTCATATTTGACTAATTTATATCACTATTTTGCCGAAATCATTGGTAAACCAGTTCTCTTTTGACGACACTAGCGCCCTTACTTTGGAATTCCATCATGAGCAAAATAAATATTGAGCATTACATTGGTGGCCGTGTCGTCGCTGGCACCTCCAGCCGGGCACAGGATGTCTTCAACCCCGCCACCGGGGCTGTTACCGGGCAGGTCGCACTGGCCAACGCGGTCGAGGTGGGTGTCGCAGTGGCGGCAGCGCAAGCGGCCTTCCCCAAATGGGCGGATACACCCCCCATCCGCCGCGCCCGGGTGCTGTTCAAGTTTCTGGAGCTGCTCAACCAGCGCAAGGATGACCTGGCGCGCCTGATCACCGCCGAGCACGGCAAGGTGTTCACCGACGCACAGGGCGAGGTGGCGCGCGGCATCGACATCGTCGAATTTGCCTGCGGCATCCCGCAGTTGCTCAAGGGTGACTTCACCGACCAGGTCAGCACCGGCATCGACAACTGGACCCTGCGCCAGCCCCTCGGTGTGGTGGCCGGCATCACACCGTTCAACTTCCCGGTCATGGTGCCGATGTGGATGTTCCCGGTGGCGATTGCCGCCGGCAACACCTTCGTCCTCAAGCCCAGCCCGATCGACCCCAGTGCCAGCCTGTTCATGGCGGATCTGCTGAAACAGGCCGGGTTGCCGGACGGCGTGTTCAACGTGGTGCAAGGCGACAAGGAAGCGGTCGATGCCTTGCTGACCCACCCTGACGTCAAAGCGGTGAGCTTCGTCGGATCGACGCCGATTGCCAACTACATCTACGAGACCGGCGCCCACCACGGCAAACGCGTGCAGGCGCTGGGCGGTGCCAAGAACCACATGGTGGTGATGCCGGATGCCGACATCGACCAGGTGGTGGATGCGCTGATCGGCGCTGGCTACGGCTCGGCCGGCGAGCGCTGCATGGCGATCTCGGTGGCGGTGCTGGTGGGCGAGGTGGCCGACAAGGTGCTGCCCAAGCTGATTGCGCGCACCAAGTCCCTCAAGGTGCTCAACGGCACCAATCTGGCGGCCGAAATGGGCCCGATCGTGACCCCGGCGGCCCATGCGCGCATCACCGGCTACATCGAGCAAGGCATCAAGGAAGGCGCCCAGCTGCTGGTGGATGGTCGCGGATTCACCGGGGCAACTGCTGGCGAAGGCTGCGAGCAGGGTTTCTGGATGGGTGGCACGCTGTTTGACCACGTCACGCCCGACATGCGCATCTACAAGGAAGAAATCTTCGGCCCGGTGCTGGCCTGCGTGCGCGTGCCGGACTTTGCCAGCGCGGTCAAGCTCGTCAATGACCACGAATTCGGCAATGGCGTGGCCTGCTTCACCCGCGACGGCAACGTGGCGCGTGAATTCAGCCGCCGCATCCAGGTCGGCATGGTCGGCATCAACGTGCCGATTCCGGTGCCCATGGCCTGGCACGGCTTTGGCGGCTGGAAGCGTTCGCTGTTCGGCGACATGCACGCCTATGGCGAAGAAGGCGTGCGCTTCTATACCAAGCAGAAATCCATCATGCAGCGCTGGCCCGAGAGCACCCCGAAGGGCGCCGAGTTTGTGATGCCCACCGCCAAGTAATGGCCCCCCACGCTTGTCACTTCGTGTACTGCGCTGCCCCCCGAGGGGGCTGTTTCGCCTTGGGGCGGCCCGGCGTTGAAACTGACCCCCACGCTCCGCACTGCGTGTCATCACTGTCCCCCGAGGGGGCCGTAGTCGCCTTGGGGCGGCCCGGCGTCAACTAAGCTATCGGTATGAGCACTCAATTCGACTACATCATCATTGGCGCCGGTACCGCCGGTTGCCTGCTGGCCAATCGACTCTCGGCGGATGCGACCAAGCGCGTCCTGCTGATCGAAGCCGGCCGCAAGGACGACTACCACTGGATTCACATTCCGGTCGGTTATCTGTATTGCATCGGCAACCCGCGTACCGACTGGCTTTACAACACCGAGCCGGACGCCGGCCTCAACGGCCGGGCGTTGCGCTATCCGCGTGGCAAAACGCTGGGCGGCTGCAGCAGCATCAACGGCATGATTTATATGCGGGGCCAGGCGCGGGACTACGACCGGTGGGCCCAGCTCACCGGTGACGACGCCTGGACCTGGGGCAATACCCTGCCGTATTTCAAGCTGCATGAAGACCATCACCAAGGGGCCAGTGCTGCGCACGGTGCGCGCGGCGTGGCGCCCGAACTGATGCGTGACAATGCCGACCCCTATCGCAAGTTGCTGCGCCATCACAATGCCGGTGGCGAATGGCGGGTGGAAAAGCAGCGCCTGCGCTGGGATGTGCTGGACGCCTTTTCCCAGGCGGCGCAGCAGGCAGGCATTCCAGCTACCGACGACTTCAACCAGGGCAACAACGAGGGCGTGGGTTATTTCGAAGTCAATCAGAAAGCCGGCTGGCGCTGGAATACGGCCAAGGCCTTTTTGCGGCCCACCTGTTACGGCCGGCCCAATTTTGAGATGTGGACCTCGGCCCAGGTGGCCAAACTGCTGCTGGAAACCCAGCCCGATGGCAGCCAGCGCTGCACCGGCGTGCAGGTGTGGGCGAATTCCGAGATGATCACCGCCACGGCCAGCGCAGAAGTCATCCTGAGCGCGGGCAGCATCGGCTCGCCCCAACTGTTGCAACTCTCCGGCATTGGCCCGGCGGCGCTGCTGCAACAGCACGGCATTGTCGTGGCGCATGACGCGCCGGGGGTGGGGGCCAATTTGCAGGACCATCTGCAGATCCGGTCGGTGTTCAAGGTTGACGGCGTCAAGACGCTGAACACGCAGGCGAACTCACTCTGGGGCAAAGCCATGATTGGCCTGGAGTACGCGTTCAAGCAGACCGGCCCGATGAGCATGGCGCCCTCGCAACTGGGTGCCTTTACCCGCAGCGACCCGGCCCAGCCTTACCCCAACATTGAGTACCACGTGCAGCCGCTCAGCCTGGAGGCCTTTGGCGAGCCGCTGCACAGCTTCAATGCGTTCACGGCCAGCGTGTGCAACCTCAATCCGACGAGTCGCGGCAGCGTGCACATCAAGAGCAATAGCTTTGAAGTTGCGCCCGCCATCGCCCCCAATTACCTGAGTACCGACGTCGATCGCAAGGTGGCGGCCGATTCACTGCGCGTGACGCGCAACATCGTGGCGCAACCGGCACTGGCCAAGTACCAGCCGCAGGAGTGGAAGCCTGGTACCCAGTATCAAAGCGACGAGGACCTGGCCAGATTAGCCGGCGACATCGCCAGCACCATCTTTCATCCGGTGGGTACCACCAAGATGGGGGCGGCGGATGACCCGATGGCCGTGGTGGATTCGCGGCTGCGGGTGCGCGGGGTGGCCGGCCTGCGCGTGGTTGATGCCGGCGTGATGCCCTTGATTACCAGCGGCAATACCAATTCACCCAGCCTGATGATTGCGGAGAAGGCGGCGCAATGGATTGTCGAGGACGCCGCCCGGCGGATGAGAGGGTAAATCCTGAAAGGGTAAGTCCCGATGCGCCAACCCGTTGGTGCGGCGTACAGTTGCGTCAATCGTCAATCGTCAACGGGCCGCAGGCTCGCTGAAGGAGAGAGGCCCGGGAGACAAGCCCACAGGGGCACAACAAAAAAAGTAACGCATGCGATAAGCAACTGCGCTTGAAAAAGGCACCGGCAACCCCGGTGCCTTTTTTATTGAAATAGGCCTCTAGCCCCCGTATTCATTGCGTAAGCAGCTATAACAAATATAGCGATAAGCGGCAAAAACCGGGTGCGACAATGACGCCATGGAATTGTTGATTGTCTCGCTGGCCTCGCTGCTGGCCGGTTTTGTGGATTCGATTGTGGGTGGCGGCGGCCTGATTCTGGTGCCCGCCCTGTTTGCCACCTTTCCCGCCGCGCAGCCGGCCACCCTGTTTGGGACCAACAAAGGGGCTTCCGTCTGGGGCACGGCCTTCGCCACCTGGCAATTCAGCCGGCGGGTCGAGATGCGTTGGGCCGCTCTGTTGCCCGCCGCCGGCGCCGGTTTTGTCGCGGCGCTCAGTGGGGCCTGGCTGGTCACCGTGGTGTCGCCCGACTTTTTGCGCAAGCTGCTGCCGGCGGTCTTGCTGGCAGTGCTGATCTACACCTTGTTCCGAAAAGAGTTGGGCCGTACGCATGCGCCGCGCTTTTCGGGTTCCAAAGAGGCGTCTGTGGCGGCGGCCATTGGGGCGGTCATCGGCTTTTATGACGGGTTTTTCGGGCCGGGTACCGGCAGTTTTCTCGTCTTTTTGTTTGTGCGGCTGCTGGGCTACGATTTCTTGAATGCCTCCGCCTGCGCCAAGCTGATCAACACCGCGACCAATGTGGCGGCGCTGATTCTGTTTGTGGCCAAGGGCCATATCTGGTGGCACTTTGTCATCGCCATGGCGCTGGCCAATGTGTTGGGCAGTCTGCTGGGCACCCGCCTGGCGCTCAAGCACGGTACGGGTTTTGTGCGTGTGGTTTTTATCGTCGTGGTCAGTGCGCTGATCCTGAAAACCGGCTATGACGCTTTTGGGCGTTGAATGCTGCCAGAATCGGTGCCTACGAGGGAAAAAATCTTGCGCTACAAAGAATCAAAAGAGCAAAGCGCCGAATTGTTGCGCAGCGTGCTGGCCTTGATGGGACAGCACGATGCCTCATTTAATCCGGTGTCGTTTACGGTCTGGTACGAGTTTGCGGCCGGCATGAATGCCCGGTTGACGCAGGCCATTGAGGACGCCCTGCGAACGGAGCCACGGCTCGGCGACGAAACACTGGGTCGCCTCTATCAGACGTATGTGGCCGACGTTGATCCGGTCGTGATGCAGCGCATCAGCGGTGCGCTGCAGCGCATGATGGCGGGCATGGCGGAGAGCGCCTTGCGCACGGGTGATCTGGCCGGTGTCTTTTGTGAACAACTCCGTGGTTTGACGGTGGCGCTCAACACGAATAACCCGTCCGCCATGACGCCCTTTGTCACGCAGGCGCTGGCCGGCACAGCGCAGATGAGGAGTTCAGCACAAGAGCTTGAGCAACAGGTCCTGGTCAGCTGCCGGGAGATTGAGCGGCTGCAGGTGGATTTGATCCGCGCCCGCGACGAAGCCGTGCTGGACCCGCTCACCCGTGTTTTGAACCGCAAGGGGTTCGATCTGCAACTGGCGTCAATGCTGGCGCAGCCGCCCGAGCCGGGCACATCACATTGCCTGATCATGCTCGACATTGATCATTTCAAGCTTGTCAATGACACCCACGGCCATGTCATGGGCGATCGCGTCATTCAGGCCCTGGCTGAGGTGTTGCGCAGTTGCGTGTCCGACAAGGCGCACGCCGTGGCGCGCTATGGCGGCGAGGAATTTGCGATTGTGCTGCCCAATTGCACGCTGGATGACAGTTTGACGCTGGCCGACAGCGTGCGCCAACGGACCCGGGCCATGAAGATTCGCGACCGGCGCACCCAGGCCGTGGTGTTGACGGTCAGTATTTCGGCGGGGGTGGCGGCGATGCGGTCCGGGGACGATGCCTCGGCTTTGATCGAGCGCGCGGATGCGGCCTTGTACAAATCCAAGCAGGCCGGGCGGGATCGCGTCACCTGCGCCTGACGGGCGCCGCACTGGTGGTTTTTTCCGGCGGGGTTGCGACATTGGGCGAACCCGGCGGCCAGGGCAATTCGGCCACCGTGCGTGGCTTGCCGATCGGGGCTGTCGCCTGTGCTTTTTGCACGGCTTGAATATCTTCCCCACTCGGATACTGGTTAAGCAGCCAGAAATCAATCACACGGCGCGCAATCGGAGCCGCGCTCTGGGCCCCGAAGCCAGCGTTTTCCACGATCATGGCCAGTGCAATTTTCGGGTCTTCCGCCGGTGCAAACGCCGTAAACAGCGCGTGGTCGCGAAAGCGCTCATCAACTCTGGACGCCACGTACTTCTCGTTCTGCTTGATCTGAACCACCTGGGCTGTACCGGTCTTGCCGGCACTGGTGTAGGGGGCGCCTTTAAAGCTGGTGGCTGAGGTGCCTTCGATATTGACTCCCACCAGGGCATTCTTGATGACCGCGATGTTGGCGGCTTTGGCGATCACTTCCCCCATCGATTCCCGCACGGTGCTTTGGGGGGCATGCGTCAAGATGTCCACCACTTCCTTCACCAGATGGGGCTTCATCTTCACGCCGTTGTTGGCCAGCGTCGCGGTGGCCGACGCCAGCTGCAGCATAGTGAAATTGTTGTAGCCCTGGCCGATGCCCAGCGAGATGGTCTCACCGGCGTACCATTTTTGCTGGTCGGCGCGCTTGTAGGCCTTGCGTTTCCACTCGGTGGAAGGGAGCAATCCGCGCACCTCGCCGAAGATGTCAATGCCGGTCAGCTCGCCGAAGCCGAAGCGTTGCAGCTGGTCATGGATGGTGTCCACCCCCATGTCGTTGGCCAGCATGTAGTAATAGGTGTCGCAGGACTGGACGATGGAGCTGTACATGTTCACCATGCCGTGCCCGCCCTCCTTGTCGTCACGAAAGCGGTGGCCGCCGAGCATGAAAAAACCGGGGTCGGAAATGGACTGCTCGGGAGTGCGTGCGCCGGTCTCCAGCGCCGCCAGCGCCATGAACGGTTTGTAGGTGGAGCCGGGCGGGTAGGTGCCGCGCAGTGCCCGGTTGAGTAACGGTTTGTCGGGCGATTCGTTGAGCGCTTGCCAGCTGTCGCTGTCAATGCCTTCCACAAACAGGTTGGGGTCGAAGGTTGGCTTGCTGACGAACGCCAGTATTTCGCCGGTCTTGGGGTCCAGCGCCACCAGTGCACCACGGCGATCGCCAAACAACTCTTCCACCAGGTGTTGCAGCTTGATGTCTATGGACAGCTTGACGGTGTTGCCTGGTACGGCGGGGCTGCTGGCCAGCTTGCGCATGGCGCGCCCGCCCGCTGAGGTTTCCACCGAGTCCACCCCGGTAGTGCCGTGCAACTGGGCCTCAAAACTCTGCTCTACACCGAGCTTGCCGATGTAATCCGTGCCCCGGTAGTTGGCCTGGTCGTCGGATTCGTCGAGTTTTTCTTTTTCGTCAGGGTTGATGCGCCCGATGTAGCCGATAACGTGGCTTGCCAGTTCGCCATAAGGGTAGTTGCGAAACAGCCGGGCCTTGATGTCGACGCCGGGGAAGCGATAGCGTTGCGCCGCAAATTTCGCTACCTCTTCATCGCTCAGGCGGGTGCGCAGGGGCAGCGACTCAAAGCTTTTGGATTCTTCCTGCAGCTTTTTGAAGCGGCGCCGGTCGCGCGTTGATATCTCCAGCACCTGGGACAGTTCTTCAATCGTCTGTTCCAGGTTCGCTACCTTGGAGGGCGTAATTTCCAGCGTGTAGGCCGAGTAGTTGGTGGCCAGCACAATGCCGTTGCGGTCCAGGATGAGGCCCCGGTTCGGCACCACCGGCACAATCGCGGTCCGGTTGTTTTCAGCCTGTTCCATCAGGTCCTCGTGACGCACGATCTGTAGGTAAACCAGTCGGGCTGTCACCAGCAAAAAACACACCACCACGGTGATGCTGGCCACCAGCACCCGAGCCCGAAAGCGGGACAGGTCGGCTTCAACGTTGCGAAGTTCCATCATGGCAGCGCAGCACGCGAAGCGGCAAGCCTGGGAGCCATATTAAAGTGGCCGGTGCGCATCTGGATTGGGCGTCCTTTTTTGCGGGATCAGCAATATAACGCTGACGACGGGCCACAGCAGCGACTCAATGGCCGGTGCCAGCAGCATCAAAAATCCGGGGAAGGCGCCGCCAGCCAGCATACGAACAATCAACTCGATGGCGTGCGACGCCACAAACAGGGGCAAGACCTGGAAGGCCTGTGACGGGACAGTGAACCACAGCAGGCGGCGGTGAATGGCAATGGCAAGAAAACTCAGTACGGTGTAGGCCATGGCATGCTGCCCCAACATGGCACCCTGGTGCACGTCGATGAATATTCCAAATACAAAGGCGCTGCCAATACCCACACGTTGCGGTTGATGAATACTCCAAAACACCAGTACCAGGGCCAAAATGTCCGGTATCCAGGCAGCACGACCCCACAGGCCCATGTTCTGCAGCATATTGAGGGCCAGCGCTCCAGCCAAGCTGCCCCAGATGAAGAAGGGATTGGCGGGCAGCAGCAATTGATGTCCGGGGCGCATGATCATTTTCTGACCCCTTTCCTGACCGGTCCGGCGGGGGCTTCCACGGCGGGACGAGGCGCGATCTGGGTGGTGAGCGGCTTCAGCACCATCACATGCCCCACCCCTGCGACCAGGGCCAGCGGCACACAGCTAATCCGGGCGAAGGCCGAGTCCACCCGTCGTTCAACCTTCTCCACCCTGGCCACGGGCAAGCCCGGCGGGTAGACGCCGTCCACGCCGCTGGTGGTCAGCAGGTCGCCGGTCTGCACATCCGCGTTGGCGGCCATGAAGCGCAGTTCCATCGCACTGGAATGCAATGAGGGGTCGCCAAAGGCTACCCCACGCGCACCGGTACGCGTATTGAGCACGGGAATCGCCTGGTCCCGGTCAGTCACCAGTGTCACTTCGCTCACCAGCGGGTAGACCCGAGTGACCTGGCCCAACACACCGGTTTCATCCAGCACGGGAGAGCCGGCCACCACGCCCCCGAGCAAGCCTCGGTCGATGATGACTTTGCGGGTGTAGGGGTCAGCGGCGTCATACAGGACCTGCGCCGCCTGTGACGGTGCCGTGACCCGCTCCCGCAGGCCCAGCAGCTGGCGAAGACGCGAATTTTCCAGTGCGAGTTGTTCGACTTGATTGGCGCGCTGAGATTGCAAATCCAGTTTGCGGCGAGCAATTTCTTCGCTGGCTTGGGATGCGCTCAACGATTCGAGATACTTGCCGCTACCCTCGGCCCACACCACCGGGCGCAGGACCAGCCACTGCACCGGGTACAGCACGGTGGCCACCGCCGCCCGCAAGGGCTGCGTGACATGGAAGCGCGCGTCGGCCACCATCAGGAACAGTGCCAGCGCACTGAAGAATGTTAGTTTGGACAGGGCCGAGGGGCCCTGTCTGAAGAAGGGGGGAGGAGTACCGTCCAGCGTACCAAGTGGCATCGCTGCACCTAAAAATTATTCGCTGGTGAAAATGGAGCCTAGACGGTCCATCCGCTCCAGCGCCATGCCGCAACCCCGCACCACACAGGTCAGGGGATCTTCCGCCACCAGGACGGGCAGGCCGGTTTCTTCGGCCAGCAGGCGGTCCAGGTCACGCAGCAGAGCGCCACCGCCGGTGAGCATCATGCCGCGGTCGGCAATGTCAGCTCCCAACTCAGGTGGGGTTTGCTCCAGTGCGTTTTTGACCGCCGACACAATGTTGTTGATCGGGTCGGTCAGGGCTTCCAGAATCTCGTTGCTGGAGATGGTGAAGCTGCGTGGCACACCTTCCGACAGGTTGCGGCCGCGCACTTCCATCTCCCGCACTTCACTGCCGGGAAACGCCGAGCCGATTTTTTTCTTGATCGCTTCAGCCGTGGGCTCGCCAATCAGCATGCCGTAGTTGCGGCGGATGTAGTTGATGATGGCTTCGTCGAAGCGGTCGCCGCCCACACGCACGCTGCCTTTGTAGACCATGCCGCCGAGCGAGATCACGCCGACCTCGGTGGTGCCGCCGCCAATGTCCACCACCATGGAGCCGCTGGCTTCACTGACGGGCAGACCGGCGCCGATGGCGGCTGCCATCGGTTCTTCAATCAGGTACACATCACTGGCGCCCGCGCCCAAGGCCGATTCGCGAATGGCGCGGCGCTCGACCTGGGTGGAGCCACACGGCACGCAGATGATGATGCGGGGGCTCGGCCGGAAGACGCTGCGGGGGTGCACCATCTTGATGAACTGCTTGAGCATCTGCTCCGTGACGGTGAAGTCGGCAATGACGCCGTCTTTCATGGGGCGGATGGCCTCGATGTTGCCGGGTACTTTGCCCAGCATGGCCTTGGCTTCCTTGCCGACGGCCTGAATGGTTTTTTTGCCTTGCGGGCCACCTTCGTGGCGGATGGCAACGACCGATGGCTCATCCAGCACAATACCCTTGTCACGTACGTAAATCAGGGTGTTGGCGGTGCCAAGGTCGATTGCCAGGTCAGTAGAGAAGTACTGACGGAATGCTCCAAACATTTAAAATCCTCTCGGGCATGGCCGACGCTTCGGCCGGCCATCACCATGTTGACTGGTTCTATATCGTGTATTTTGGCAATAACCTGCGGTGCCGCAGACCGGATACCAAAGGCAGGATAATACCTTATCCCCTGTAAAAACTTTAGCCGGCGATGCCTCTGAGGAGGGGTGTTACAACCGGTTTCGAATGAATATCTGACATGTCCCTGACTTCTGCTGACATCGCCCGCATTGCCAACCTAGCCCGACTGGAACTTAAGCCGGATGAAAGTGAGCGCATGCTGACGCAAATAAATGGGTTTTTCGACATGGTCGAAAAAATCCGCGCCGTTGACACCACCGGTACCCTGCCACTGGCGCACCCGATGGCCACCATCCAGGATATTACTTTGCGCCTGCGCGAGGATCGGGTGAGCGAACCCAACGACCGCGAGGCCAACCAGCGCAATGCCCCGGCCGTGGAACATGGGTTGTTTCTGGTTCCCAAGGTGATTGAGTAAGACATGAAAAACAACACCTCTGCCCTGCATGACCTTACCGTGGCCCAGTTGGCTACCCAGCTGCGCGAGCGCAAAGTCTCTGCCGTCGAGACGGCGCAGCATTTTCTGGCACGCGCCCGGGCAAACGCCGCGCTGGGTGCTTTTCTCGACATCAATGAAGAAGTGACGCTGGCCCAAGCCCGCGCGGCCGACTTGGTGCTGGCCGCGGGCACGGCCAACGATCTTCAGGGGCTGCTGGGCGTGCCGGTGGCGCACAAGGATATTTTTGTCACTCGGGATTTCGTCACCACGGCGGGCTCCAAAATGCTGACGGGGTATCGCTCACCCTTTGACGCCACGGTGGTGACCAAGCTGGCCGAGCAGGGCGTGGTGACCCTGGGCAAGCTCAATTGCGACGAATTTGCCATGGGCTCGGCCAACGAGAACTCCGCCTTTGGTCATGTCCAAAATCCATGGGACACCACCCGCACGCCCGGCGGCTCGTCCGGTGGCAGTGCGGCGGCGGTCGCAGCCCGTCTGGTGCCCGCTGCCACGGGTACCGATACCGGCGGCTCGATTCGCCAGCCCGCCTCGTTTTGCGGCATCACGGGTATCAAGCCCACCTATGGGCGCGCTTCCCGCTATGGCATGGTGGCTTTTGCCTCCAGCCTTGACCAGGCTGGTCCCATGGCGCGTACTGCGGAAGACTGCGCGTTGCTGCTCTCGGCCATGTGTGGTCCGGACCCGGACCGGGACTCGACCTCGCTCGACGTGCCGGCAGAAAACTTTACCCGCTCACTGAACGAATCCATTGATGGTCTGCGCATTGGCGTGCCTGCTGAATTCTTTGGCGAGGGGCTGGCTGCCGACGTGCGCGCTGCAGTGGATGCTGCCCTCAAGGAATACGAGAAACTGGGCGCCAGGCTGGTGCCTATTTCGCTGCCCCGCACCGAGCTGTCGATTCCGGTTTACTACATCATCGCCCCTGCCGAGGCCTCCAGCAACCTGAGCCGCTTTGACGGTGTGAAGTTTGGCCACCGGGCCGACAAGTACACCGATCTGATCGACATGTACAAAAAGACCCGGGCCGAGGGTTTTGGCGATGAGGTCAAACGCCGCATCATGATTGGCGCTTACGTGCTGTCGCACGGCTATTACGATGCGTATTACCTGCAGGCGCAAAAAATCCGCCGCATGATTGCAGACGACTTTCAGCAAGCCTTCAAGCTGTGCGACGTGATCGCCGGGCCGGTGGCGCCCACAGTCGCCTGGAAGCTTGGAGGGCACGGCCATGATCCGCTGGCCGATTACCTGGCCGACATCTTTACCTTGCCGGGTTCGCTGGCCGGTTTGCCCGGCATGAGTCTGCCGGTGGGCTTTGGCGCTGGCCGCATGCCGGTGGGCATGCAACTGATTGGCAACTATTTGCAGGAGGCCAAGCTGCTCAATGTAGCGCACCGCTTCCAGCAGGCCACTGACTGGCACGCCACCAAGCCCGAGGGATTTTGAACATGAACGCATTTGTTGAAACAGCGCCGTCGCCTTCGCGTGCGGTCATCCCGTCGCCTCTGGTGATGGGTTACGAAGTCGTGATCGGCTTCGAGACCCATGCGCAGCTGTCGACCCAATCCAAAATCTTCAGCCGGGCGCCCATTGCGTTTGGGGCCGAACCCAACACGCAAGCCTGCGCCGTGGACCTGGCGCTGCCCGGCACCTTGCCGGTCATGAACAAGGGGGCCGTGGAACGGGCCATCGAATTTGGCTTGGCCGTGGGCTCGCATATTGCGCCGCGCAGCGTCTTTGCCCGCAAGAATTATTTCTATCCCGATCTGCCCAAGGGCTACCAGATCAGCCAGTTTGAAATTCCAGTGGTCCAGGGCGGCGAAGTCGTCTTCTTTCTGGGCGAAAACAAAATGGCGGTGCGTTTGGTGCGTGCGCATCTGGAAGAAGACGCCGGCAAGTCGCTGCATGAAGATTTTGTGGGTCAAACCGGCATTGACCTGAACCGGGCCGGCACGCCTTTGCTGGAAATCGTCACCGAGCCCGACATGCGGTCGAGCGCCGAAGCCGTGGCCTACGCCAAAGAGTTGCACAAGATCGTGACCTGGATCGGCATTTGCGACGGCAATATGCAGGAGGGTAGCTTCCGCTGCGACGCCAATGTGTCGGTGCGCAAGCCCGGCGAGCCTTTTGGCACGCGCCGCGAGATCAAGAACCTCAATAGTTTCAAGTTCATGCAGCAGGCCATCGACTATGAAGTGCGCTGGCAGATTGAACAGCTTGAGGACGGCCATGCGATTCAGCAGGCGACCGTGCTGTTCAACCCGGATACCGGTGAAACCCGTGCCATGCGCACCAAGGAAGATGCGGCCGACTACCGCTATTTTCCGGACCCGGATTTACCTCCCTTGGTGATTGCCGATGAATGGGTGCAGCGCGTGCGCGCCGAGATGACAGAATTGCCGCGTGTGATGGCGCAGCGTTTTGTGGCCGACTATGGACTCTCGGAATACGACGCTAGCGCCTTGACCCAGAGCCGTGAGATGGCCGCTTATTTTGAAGCCACGGCCAAAGCCTGCGGCCAGCCGAAGCTCGCGAGTAACTGGATCATGGGTGAAGTGTCCCGGCGCCTCAATGCGGACGAGATCGCCATCGATGTGTGCCCGGTGGGCGCGCTATATCTTGCAGCATTGATTGCTCGCATCTCTGACGGCACCATCTCCAACAACGCCGCACGCCAGGTGTTTGATGCGATCTGGAACGGCGAGGGCGAGGATGTTGACGCCTTGATCGAAGCCAAGGGCCTCAAGCAGATGAACGACTCAGGCGAGCTGGAAAAAATTGTTGATGATGTCCTGGCCGCCAACCCGAAGAACGTCGAGGAATACAAGGCCGGGAACGGCAAAGCGCTGAACGCACTCGTCGGCCAGATCATGAAGGGCAGCAAGGGCAAGGCCAATCCGCAGCAAGTGAATGACCTGCTGCGTAAAAAACTGGGCTGAATTTGCCCGAACCTTGCCCGTCAGTGCGTTTTGCCGATAACCGCAGGCTGCGTGGGTAACTGCATCATCCAAAGCTGCTTCAGGCGTATCAGTTCCTCGTCAAAGCGCGTGTTGACGCGCCTGAGTTCAGCGTCCTGATCAGCAATGAATCGTACTTGTATGGCCAGGCTTTGGGTCACCTCATCGACCTGGCGGCGTACCGATGGCGGAGTTTTGCTCGGGTCTTTTTTGTAAAACTCCAGCTCTTGGTTGATGGCCGTACGCTGGCGCAGCAATTCTTCCACCCGGTTAAAAGCCGCCTGCCTCACCGCCCCGATCTGGGCCAGTGCTGCGGCGCGTTCCTTGTCTTGCACCGCCTTGTTGGGATAGCGAATCAGCAGCGCCCGATCCCGCCGTTTTTCTTCGTTGACGCGGGCCCGCTCTTCTTGTTCTGCTTTTTCTTCGGCCTCAAGTTCAGCGCGTTCATGGGCGCTCTGGGCGGGACCTACCTTGGCCTTCACCGTGCCGCTGGGGTTGAGCACCTGTTGTTCGCGGTCATTGCACTCGGGAATGGGCCGGTCAGACGTCAGCTTGCGACCCCGGGCATCGATGCAGGTGTAGATGCCCGGCGTGCTGGTAGTCTGCTGCGCCTGCGTCAAAGTCACGCCTGACAGGCTTGCCAGCAGTACACACTTGCTTATGCCCGTGAACAGGTGCCTCAAAGCGTACCCCGACGATCTGAACATGGTTAACCTTCTTCTACGCCATAGCGCTGCCGGTAGGCCAGAACGCGCTGATGGTCGGCGGCCAGCCCCCCCGCGCTGTGCTTTTCCAGATACTGCATCAAATCAGCCAGCTTCGCAATCGCGCATACCTGCAGTCCGAGCTGATTTTTAACGTACTGCACGGCACTGTGCGCAACATCCACGCCGTTTTCAGTCGCTTTTTCCTGCCGATCCAGCGCGATGACGACGGCGTGCGCCGTAGCGCCGGCGGCGCGGATGATGGCAATCGACTCACGTGCCGCCGTGCCGGCCGACATCACGTCGTCCACAATCAACACGCGCCCTTTGAGCGGGGCACCTACCAGCGTGCCGCCCTCGCCGTGGTCTTTGGCTTCCTTGCGGTTGTAGGCAAAAGGCACGTTGCGCCCGAGGCGCGCGAGCTCAACCGCCAGCGCCGCGCCCAGTGGAATGCCCTTGTAGGCGGGCCCGAAAATCATGTCGAATTCAATACCGCTCTCCAGCAGGCGCTGGGCATAAAATTGCGCCAGCCGCCCCAGCTTGGCGCCATCGTCAAACAGGCCGGCGTTGAAAAAGTAGGGGCTGATGCGACCCGCCTTGGTTTTAAACTCGCCGAAGCGCAGCACGCCACAATCCACCGCAAACTGCACAAAATCCTGGGCCAACGCATCTTGCGACGTGGCTTTTCCGGGTTTTGTTGTGACACTCTCTGACATGGGAACTTCCTTGTTTAAATTAACCAGCCTCAACCTCAACGGTATCCGCTCTGCCACCACCAAAGGCCTCGAAGCCTGGCTGGCAAAAACCAGGCCTGATTGTATTTGCGTGCAGGAGGTCAAGGCGCAGGCCGTTGATGTGCAGGGCCGGTTTGAGGAATTAGCCGGACTCAAGGGCCACTTTCACTTTGCCGAGAAGAAAGGCTATTCCGGCGTCGGCATCTACACCCGGCAGGAGCCCAGTGACGTCATGGTGGGCCACGGCTCACCCGAGTTTGATGCTGAGGGCCGGTATGTGGAGTTGCGCTTTGACACGCTCAGCACCAAACGGTCCATCATCAGCTGTTATTTTCCCAGTGGTTCCTCCGGGGATGAGCGCCAGCAGGCCAAATTTCGTTTTCTCGAAGAGTTGTATCCGCACCTGGCGCAGCTCAAGGCCGGGCGCGAGTTCATCTTGTGTGGCGACGTGAACATCGCACATCAGGAAATTGATTTGAAGAACTGGAAGGGGAATCGCAAGAACTCCGGCTTTTTACCCGAAGAGCGCGCCTGGATGACCAAGTTGCTGAGCGAGGCCGGCATGGTGGACGTATACCGGCAGCTGCAACCCAGCGCCACCGATGACGCTTACACCTGGTGGAGCAACCGGGGTCAGGCCTACGCCAAGAACGTGGGCTGGCGGCTGGACTACCACTTGGCGACGCCGGCCCTGGCGGCTTCGGCGCGCCTGGAGGCCATTTACAAAGGTGAGAAGTTCTCGGACCACGCGCCGATCACGATTGACTACGCTATTTAATTCATGGCTTCTTGCGCACTGTTGACGCCAGTTGGAGCCGTTGCTGGCCTCTTGATATGGCGCTGGTTATTGCAGAGATCGTGGCTGATGGCCAGGTTTTCTGCATGGCTGTTGCCGCCTTCGCTCAGGGGCTTGATGTGTTCCAGCGTGGCGGCCGTGGGTAGCACATGCTCGCCGCAGACCCAGCAGGGCACAACACCATGCAATTGGCGAGCCACCGTCTTGTAGATCTTGTCGCGGGAGTGGGAGAGTTTGCTCATGATGAAATGTAGACTGGTCTGAGGTGCTGGGCTTGTTGCTGGATTGTTGCAGACGCCCAATCAAGCCGTATTCATCGTCTGTTTCCGGCCCGGCCCTGCGCGCTATGCCTGACGCCTCCAAGTTGGCATCAGGTCAGCATCAGACTTATGATCAAGCCGTCTTGCGCCCGCGCGTCGATCACGATCGAGTATGCTATCTAATTAATAGCTTGCTACGCACGGCTGACGAGGGCTAGAGGCCAAAAACGTATAAAAATGCTGCACTACACCACCCTTCCTGTCACCGCCTTCCAGCAAAACTGCTCCATCGTCTGGTGCGATGAGACCCTGCAGGCCGCCGTCATCGACCCCGGTGGCGACCTCGACGTGTTGCTCGCAGAGGTCAAGCGCCGGGGGCTGACACTGACACAGATCTGGCTAACCCATGCCCACATTGACCATGCGGGCGGTACCGCCGAGCTGGCGGCAAAACTGAAGCTGCCCATCATTGGCCCGCATCCGGCGGACCAGTTCTGGATTGATGGCTTGCCCGAACAGAGCAAGATGTTCGGCTTTCCCCATTCAGAGGCTTTCACGCCTACGCGCTGGCTGTTTGATGGGGACACGGTCACGGTCGGTCATTGCACGTTGAATGTGCGCCACTGCCCCGGTCATACGCCCGGTCATGTGGTGTTTCATGCGCCGGACATCGGGCGCGCTTTTGTCGGCGATGTGCTGTTTGCCGGCTCCATTGGCCGCACCGATTTACCGCAGGGCGACCATGACACGCTGATTGCCAGCATTGTTCAGCGCCTGTGGCCCATGGGCGATGCCACCGTGTTCATCCCCGGCCATGGACCGGAGAGCACGTTTGGGCGTGAACGCAAAAGCAACCCGTATGTCGGTGGGACTTGAGGTGCTGCCAGCGTGGATCGAAACGAGATGCTGGCTACCAAAGGGATGCGCTTCCCGACCGACGTGAATCTGGTGTGCATCCGTTGGTATGCAGCGTATCCGTTGCGTTAGCGCTATCTGGAGGAAATGATGCAGGAGAGTGGCATATTTGTTGATCATTCTTCGATCAACCGCTGGGTGATCCGATTTCTGCCCTTGCTGGAAATATCTCTACCGTGCAGTAGATAAACAGAGCAAGACGGCTGATTTCCTCTTGTCGGCCAAGCGGGACAATGCATCGCCAAGTCGTCTTTGACAAAACCATAGCGCCGTTAAGCGAGTCACCAAATCGATGCTGAATTTGAAGGCACTTCGAGCTTATGTGTTGGGAGTGCAAATCCGTCCAGTTTAAGGAACTGGCTTCGTCCCCGCCAAAATCACGTTCAGCAGTGGCTAACGCGACGCAACCGCGCTGGACGCCGTTGAAAGGCATATGTGACAATCCGTTACAACAAATTTTTTAAGCGAGCACAGATGATGGCCAGCGACAATCTAGAAAATTATTTCCGAGGACAGCAGGTATCTCTCCAGTGGCTGCCAATTCTGCGCGCTATGGCAGTGGAAATGTCTGCGCATACCGCCGCAAAGGATTTACGACATCTTTTTTTCAACATTGGGGAGCGTTTTGCGAAAGATGCAGTCGATCACTTTCAAGACGTGCAATCTCTTGCCCAACTTGAAGAAAGTCTTAACGATTTTTGGTCGCGAATCAACTGGGGCTGGGTCAGCCTCAATGAAATGAAAGGCTACATTGATATTGCCCATCAGGCCGCCCCCTTGGCTGAGGCATTTGGCGACGAGTCGCTCGACTGGAGCGTGGGCCTGCTGGAAGGTTTTTACCAGAGCGTGTTCAGTGTTCTCGGTGCGAGCAATTCGATGGTCGTACGGGGCGTTGGCGAAGCATCCGACGGGATGGATATCCATTTGCGCTTTGGGCGCTAAGACAAGCAACACATCGGAAGGAGTTTAGACATGCCCCACCCTGGAGACGATCTCTCGGCATTGTTCCGGTCGTTTGGACCCGACGATGCGAATTTTCAGGCGACCACGAATGCGGCCGCGCAAGAGGCCGAACAACGGTGGCCTCTTTTCAAGGCCGTATCACCAAGGAAATCTGAATTGACGCCAGCACTATCAGCAGAAGAAAAACAGCGCTGGAGCAGCCAGGAAAAGGCCGAAACCGGCGCGCGTAAACCAGCCTTGTCACTGCCCGGTTTGAGCGACAAGCTGGCCAAAAGTCTGAACAAAATGTCAGGGCGAACTACGCCGGACGCGCCAACACCAGTCGCGCGAACAGCGCCTCATCAGCGATTGACTGAGTCACCCCAGACCACCCGTCAATTCACACAAGAGACGCCATCAAAAAATCGTGGCTCACTGTTTTCCCGGTCGTCGCCAGCCGTTCCGAGCGTCGCCTTGGAGCGCGATGAGGGCTTGGGACTCTTCCAAAAGAAATCGGAGGATCCGGTGGCCGTCCATCGTGACATGTCCGGCTCCGCGCGTGCCGATGATTCTCTCGCAAGCGTTTTTAGCCGCCTTGAAGGAAAAAACGACGTAGTTAACAAGCCGACTAATAGGCGGTCTTCGTTTTCGGGTCGGTTGGGGAAGCGATGAGTGTTATTGGTGTTGTTTCAATGAAGGGTGGGGTGGGCAAGACGTCTACCACCGCCAACCTTGCCGCGGCATTGGCGACGAAGCTTGGACCGGGTCGCGTATCGGTGATCGATCTCGACCCGCAGAACGCTCTACACTGGCACTTCGGACTCGACGGCGCTCAAACAGCAGGCGTTTGCAGACAATCGCTGCATGGTGATGACTGGAGCGACGTCGCGCTGGCGAGTGAATTCGGCGTGGCTTGCTTGCCCTATGGCACCTTTAGCGAGCCTGATCGCGAAGCGTTTGAGATGCTGCTTGCCGATGATCCTGATTGGGTCGGCACACAACTCAAGCACGCCGGACTCGGCGACGACGCCGTCGTGCTAATCGATACGCCGCCAGGACCTTCCGTTTATTTGAAGCAGGTTTTCGCCTGCGCCGATCTGGTGCTGATCGTTTTGCTGGCGGATGCCGGATCGTATGCAACGATTCCGGCGATGGAGTCCTGGCTCGACGAAATGTCGACGCTCTATCCGCACCTTGTCAGTGTGTATGTGCTCAATCAGGTCGACCGGAGCGAGCCGTTGAATCGCGACGTAGCCGAAATGCTGCACCGGCATCTCGGGGCGAGGGTGGCACCCATTGGAATTCATTGCGATGAGGCGGTCGGCGAAGCACTCGCGTTCCAGCAGCCGGTGCTGATATACGACCCGCATGGGCAAGCCAGTCATGATCTGGCTCGACTTGCGGCTTGGTTGATCGACACACTGAACCGATGAATCCGCGGCTGATTCTGTCGCTCTGGCGCGAACGCTGGGGAAAAGCTTCCGGCACGACTCGCATAACGCCCTATCTTCAGGGTCAGCTCAATCTTTGGGGTAGCCAGCTGGCGCATGCGACCGCGTGGTCGCGGCCGGGCGTCACCGCTTTTGCCTGGCTTTCGTGTATTTTTCTCTTTGCCTTGATGCTGGTTGTTCAATTCTCATTGAACGGCCAGGTTGTATTTTCTGTTTTTTTTGTCTGTATTGCTCTTTATGTCCGCCGCTATGCCGGCACCCTGGTCACGCTGGTCCTGATCGGACTGTCGGTCCTCGCCTCGACGCGCTACCTGTACTGGCGCTTCACTGAGACCCTGGGCCAGGATCTTAATTCGGATTTTGTTTTAGGCTTCTGCCTGTGCGCAGCCGAGCTCTACCTTTGGCTGCTGATGGCCCTCCGTTTTTTACAGACTGTCTGGCCTTTGAAGCGTGCGCATGTGCCTCTGTCGGGCGAGTTGGCAGGATGGCCGACGGTGGATGTTTATATTCCCAGTCAGGGCCAGTCGCATTCGGCGATCGAGCGAGCCGCGACGGCCGCCCTTGCGCTCGACTGGCCAAAGAAAAAAATCAAGACCTACATCCTCGATGACAGCCCGAGGGACGACATTAAAGAGCTTGCCGACTCGATTGGCGCGACGTATTTGGCGTATGCAGAAAATCCCGCTGGCAAGCCAGGCAATATCAATCGGGCATTGACTGAGACGACAGGCGAACTGATCGCGATTCTCGACTGTGATCGAGCTCCCGATAAAAAATTTCTTCAAATGACGGCCGGCTGGTTTATGCGGGATTTGAAACTAGGGATGGTTCAAACCCCATACCACTTTCTGGCACCTGCACCTTCAAAGCACAGCCGGGAATTATTTGATGCACCGGACTTTGACGGATCCTGCGCAGTGATACGTCGATCGATGTTGGTCGAAGTCGGAGGCGTGGCATTGGAGGCCGTAACTGATCAAGCGCATACAGCACTCAAATTGCAGGCGCGGGGCTACGGCAACGCGTATATCGGCTTTACCGAACAAGAGGATTTGGGCAACGAAAACTTGACGGTCCGCCTCGATCAAAAAGTACGATCTGCACCGGGAGTTTTCCGAGTCGATCACCCCTTTTTAGGCCAGACGCTACGCTGGAAGCAACGACTGGCTTCCCTGCATGCCATGCTGCAGTTTTATTACCCCGTTCCTCGCCTGATTTTTTTTACCGCTCCGCTGGCTTATCTGCTGGCTGATGTGCACATTATTCAAACTTCGACTGCGCTCCTGGTCGCCTATGCGTTGCCACACCTGATCCATGGGCACATTGCACAAGCGAGAATGCATGGCAACAGCCGTTTCACCGCATTGGCTGATATCCGGGAAACGGCGCTGGCTTGGTACATATTGGTGTCGACCGCGATGACGGGGGCCCGCGCCGAACTCGGCAAGTGCAAAAGTGCATTCAAGGCGAGCAAGGTGGAAAAGGCCCCCCCTTTCGATTGGATGATCGCCGTGCCCTATGTGATCATCCTTGTCCTGAACCTCACTGGATTCGTCGCCGGCATCGCCCGATTGCTGTCATTGAGCACCAATGACTACGAGATGGCTGTCTTTTATCTCTTGTGGTCTGCCTACAATCTGATGCTTCTTGCGGCCATGCTCGCGGTGGCCGAGGAGTCAAGGCACATTCGCCGGCAAACACGTTTGCAATTGCGGATGCCTGCGATGATTAAATTGCCATTCGGTCGCTCCGTATCCTGTGTGACAGAAAATTTTCCAGAATCCGTTCTTGTACTCACACTTCCGACGCCAGTAGCAGTCGAGGCTGGATTGATGCTGAACATTTCTATTTTTCGCGGCTACCGTGAATTTGCTTTTCCTGCGCAGGTGGTTTTCCAACAAGACAAGGTTCTGCGCGTAAAAATTGAGGATGAGGCGCAAAATGATTATCGGGCTCTCGGTGTTGCCGCATTCTCCCGTGGGGAGGATTGGCCAAAATGGTTGCCGGGGCGCGACGCTGACCATCCATTTCCCCCGTGGTTAACCAAGGCTTTTGTCGCGATGCGTGTTGCGGCTCTCGATTTTGAGATGCGCTTTGGCAAGTTTGCGCGCTGGGCGCGCTTCGGCAGCTGGATTCAAATATGGACAAAGAAGAAATGATGACTAGGCAAAAAGGCTCGTGGTACCAACCAGATAGGACTCTGGTTCTGGTCGTTCTTTTTTTCACGCTCATGGCGATATTCAGCACGACCCCGGCCGAAGCGAAGTCGGGTAGCTCCAAGGAAGCGAAAGCCCAACGGGCACAGGAAGCGGCCGTCGAGAACGAGGCCACGAAGAGTCGACCCAAACAACGTGTTATCTCGCTCACGTTCCGGCAAATGGGCGCCTGGTCAGCGCTCAAGTTGCGAGGCGTGGATGGATCGCAGACGCTGTCGTTCCCGATCCGGGCCGACGAGGTTGTGGTGGCCGCCAAATTGAGAATTGCCTACGACTACTCGCCGGCCCTGATTCCAGAGTTGAGCCATCTCAAGATATCGCTCAACGAGCGGATCGCGATGGTCGAGGCGTTGCCAAAAGACAAAGGGGTCGCCAATACTCGCGAAATCAACCTGGATCCGCGCTTGTTCGGTGAGATCAATAATCTGCGTTTTAAGCTGATTGGGCATTACACCCGTCAATGCGAAGACCCGTTCCACTCCTCGTTGTGGCTCACTTTAAGTGATCTGGGTCGTCTGGAGCTGACGCTGGCCCCAGCGGCAATGACCAACGATCTGAAGAATTTGCCAGCACCATTTCTGGATAAACGCGAAAACATTCCACTGCAATTACCCTTCGTTTTTGCCAGCGCCCCGTCCTTCGGAACGCTCAAGGCCGCCGGGATAGTTGCCTCCTGGTTTGGTCTTCAGGCTGGCTCTCATGGTGCGCAATTCCCGGTATCGCTGAACGCTCTGCCGGATGGCAATGCGGTCGTATTTATGCAAGGTAACGACAAAATCGACGGGGTCAAAGGCAGCGCAGCGTCGACCATTTCCATTCAGCCCCATCCGACCAATCCGCAAGCGAAGCTGCTGCTGGTGACCGGTAGCAATGACGAAGAACTGGCGCGGGCAGCGCGCGCTATAGCGCTGTTCACCCCGACGCTGGCGGGCCAGCTGGTTACCGTGACCAAGGAAACAGAGACCGCGCCGCGTAAACCCTATGATGCGCCGGCCTGGGTTCCAACGGATCGCCCGGTGCGATTTGGCGAGTTGGCGCGACTCGACGAGCTACGGGTGCAGGGCTATTTCCCGGAAGTGGTGCGTCTGAATTACCGCGTTTCACCCGATCTATTCACCTGGCGATCGTCAGGCGCACCACTCAAGCTGAAATATCGCGCTACACGCTTGCCGCTGCACAAAAACTCCAGCCTGAACGTTAGCCTCAACTCCAATTTCATCCAGTCACTGGCACTCAATGAGCCATACAAGAAAACCAACGAATTGGATCGCCCTAAATTAACCGGGGTCGAGAATATTGCGCTACGGGAGGAGTCGCTATTTATCCCCCCTTACGCGGTCGGCGGACGTGATCAACTGCAGTTGAGTTATTACTTCGACATCGTCAAAGAAGGTGAATGCAAAAGCATGCCCCCGGACAATCTTCAGGCGGCGATTGACCCTGAATCAACACTCGATTTCAGCGGCTTTCCGCACTATGTCGCCTTACCCAATCTGGCTTATTTTTCGGACATCGGCTTTCCGTTTACGCGCATGGCCGATCTGTCGGAAACAGCCGTGGTACTGCCGGACAGTCCGAATGCGGATGAACTTGGCATGTATTTGATGCTCATGGGCCGGATGGGTGAAGCCACGGCCTATCCGGCGTTACGTCATGCGGTAGTTTCCGCGGCCGACGTAGAGAAAGTGTCGGCACGGGATCTGATTGTGATTGGTTCAGCGAAAAGCCAGAGCTTGATGACCAAATGGGCGGATCGCTTGCCGATGGTGCAAATTAACGGCGATCGCCGCGTACGCGAAGCGGATGCGACATGGCGGCCGACTTACCGCTGGGCGCAACAGGATGTGCAGGCAACACCACTGCCAAAAGGTAGCTTGAATCTGACCGGAACCGGCAATCTTGCAACGGTAATGGCGTTCGAATCGCCGTTGCAGGCGGCGCGCAGCGTGGTCTTTTTATATGCCGACAAGGCCGCAGATTTACGGAAAATTTCCGATGCACTAATCGACCCTGAACGCGTTTCGTCGATCCAGGGCGATTTCGCCGTCGTCGATGACAAGAGCGTCAATCACGTCAAGGTCAGCGAAACCTACTACGTCGGATCCCTGCCTTCTCTCAGTAAATTGCGGTGGTTTTTTTCGGATCAGCCGCTATTGCTTGGCCTCATCGGAATCCTGGTTTGCATACTGCTGGCTGTGATCGTGTATCGCCCTTTACGTGGCATTGTCGCCAGGCGCGTCAAGAAGATATCTTGACCTTGATATGCTGAAAATGAGAAAAATGGCATTGCTGACGCTCGCCCTTGCGTCGCTTGCGCGGCCGGTAGGGGCGGTCGACGACCTCATGTCAAGCCAGCTGATAGACCAGGCGCGTCACTGGCAGCAGAAGGATCGCGACGATATCGCGGCCGACCTCTGGCGTAAGGTGTTGCGCGCCGACCCGAAGCACCCCGAGGCACTGGTCAAGCTCGGTGTCATCGAGGCCCGTGCAGGCAATATCGAGGAAGCCGTGGCACTCTATAACCGAGCCCGTCAGTTAACTACGCCGCCAGTCGGATTAAGCGAGTTGTCTGCCGCGTTAAAGGCTGTCAAAGGCCCGCCGAAAAATTTGCTTCCGCTGTCCATCAGGAAAGAGCCGTCAAAACCGGTAGAGGAAACGGCAAAAACCAATCTGGACAAACGTGCTGAAACCAAGTCGGCCAGCCCGCATGCTATCAAGTCGAATCAGAAGGCGAAGATTCAGTCGGCCGCGAGCCGTGTCGAAGAGCGCAACAGGAGTACGGAAATCAACGGTTTGGAATTGAAATTATCGACCTCGATAGACCTTGTCCATGTCAAACCTCGTCCTTGAATATCGGGCTTAAACGCTGCCTCGTTGTTTTTTTGTTTTCTTATCGCGTCCCGCCGAAATGGCGGTGATAACTGAACCCTGTTTGTAGAAACGGCTTATGCAAGTAATCGCATTTATCTCCGGCAAGGGCGGGGTCGGAAAAACCACCCTAGCGGCAAACCTCGCAGTGGCACTCGCTCAACGTAAAAAGCGAGTTGTATTGATCGATCTGGACCCGCAAAATGCACAACGACTGCATCTGGGAATGGATCCGGATGAAATCGCGGGTCTGATTCGCGAGGGGATTTCGCCCGCATCACTATTTGATAGTCCTTTTGGGGCTAAATTTATTCCGTTTGGACGCGTCAGTGAGGCCGAACTGGAGGATTTCGAGGCCGAACTCAAGATGCATCCTCGCTGGGTGTCCGATGGAATCGACTCACTCGCCGCCGGTTCCTTCGACTTCATCATTCTGGACACGCCGCCGGGCCCTACGGTTTATCTGCATCAGGCCTTGCTGGCGGCGCATCGTGCGCTGGTTGTCGTGCTGGCCGATGCCGCGTCCTATGCGACCATACCGAAGATCGCCTCCCTTGTTGAACAATACACAGCCGGACGGGCAGACTTTTGCGGCATGAGCCTGCTGATTAACCAGATGCCAATTCATAGCAAATTGGGGCATCAGGTGCGATCGGCTCTGTATACGAACTATGCTGAACAGCTCGTCCCCGTCGCGATTCACAAAGACACACGAGTTTCCCAGGCACTCGCTTTTGAGCGGCCGGTACTTCAGTACGAGCCCGGCTGCAAAGCCAGTCAGGATATTCAAAGCTTGGCCGATTGGCTGCTCGACAGCATCGAACAATGATCACGCGGCGTCTGCATCTGGGATTTTTTTTTGCCATCTTCCTCTTTCAGTCGATGGCCATGGCCGAGGTACCCCAAGCCTGGGCCTACCTTGGCTGGTGGCTGCCAGACGGCTGGCGCGCCGCCCCTTTGGCGGAATTTGATCGTCTGTTGTTCTTCGAGCTCAAGGTCGATTCCAGCGGAAAAATCGCAGAGCGAAATGGTTGGCCCGAGAAATGGACCGACTTGCAACTTGCGGTCAAGAAACACAATACACCGCTCGATCTGACGCTGACTCTGCTGGATCCGACGGCCTTCAACAGCTTGTTTTCCTCCATTGAGGCGACGCAACGTCTGCTTGACGAAGCGGCCTCTTTGGCAAACCAGGCGGGCGTTGCCGGACTACAGCTCGATTTCGAAATTTACAGTCATGTGCCACCGGAAGCCATCAAACGCTACCAAAGCTTTGTCGGCGCGCTTTCCAAGCGTCTGCGTCAACTATCTCCGGCAAGAAATCTGTCGGTTTTTTTCCCGATGGGCGGCGAAACTTCACTCTACGATGTGGCGACGTTGAAGCAGGTCGATCAGGTCGTACTGCAGGGCTATGACGCACACTGGATTGGCAGTAAAACTGCCGGGCCGGTTGCGCCGCTGATCGGCACTGAATCAGTAACCTGGAAAAAAGCGGTTGCCCAAGGACTATCGCTTGGCGTGCCGAAAGAACGCTTGCTGCTGAGTTTTCCTCTGTATGGGTACGAGTGGCAGGTCAAGGGGCGCAAGCTGCGCAGTGCAACGGTCGGCCAAGGCATACACACTTCTTTCGCACCGATTCCTGCGAGCCTGTTACCTGACTTTCAGTTCAATGTTCAGGATCAGGTTAGACAATACGGCGCCACCCACGATCCGGTGAGTGGCTCGTCGTATTACCAGTTCAAGAGAAAAAATGGGCAATTTGTCGAGGGCTGGTTCGAGGACTGGTGGACCTTGGGACGCAAGAGTGATTATCTGGCGGATGAACAGCTCGGCGGAATCGCATTTTTTATGCTTGGTTACGATAACGGTCAGTTGGTCGATTATTTTTTGCGACGACGGGGGCCGAAAAGTCGACAAGACATAACGAATCGAATTCAGAAAATCGATGCCGTCGTACGTTAAAAACGTCTTAATGAATCCAGATCCGAGGAACGCTTTGTGGTTTTTAGCTCGAATATCTTCCTCTTCGCTTTTCTTCCGCTCTTTCTTGTCTGCTACTACCTGACCCCTTGGCGCGCAAAGTCAGCGCTGATTCTGGTCTTCAGTTATGCCTTCTATGCTTGGTGGCGGCCGGATTTTCTGGGCCTGCTGGTCGGAGTTACCACCGTTAGTTATGGTTTTGCGTTGGCGATTGGGGCGACGATCGATGAGACTCGGCGTCACCGTTTGCTCGCAGCCGGGGTGACGTTGAACTTGCTGGCGCTGGGCTATTTCAAATATGCCAATTTTGGTATCGATAGCCTCAATGTGGCTTTGACCGGACTGGGCTTCAATGCCGTTGAATTCACGCATGTGCTGCTACCCATCGGGCTTTCGTTTTACATTTTCCATGCCATTAGTTATCTGGTCGATATCTATCGGCGCGAGGCGCCGCCAGCGCGTAATTTGATTGATTTCGCAGCTTTTATAGCGCTGTTTCCCCATTTGGTAGCGGGGCCGGTACTGCGCTACCACTTGTTGGCAGCGCAATTCAGAAGCCGGACCCACTCGCTTGATCGCTTTTCGCGCGGCTGTGTCGTGTTCATGATCGGTTTTTGCAAGAAGGTCCTGATCGCAGACTCGGTCGCACCGCTGGCGGATGCTGCCTTCGCTGCGCCATTGCCGACACTCGCGGATGCTTGGCTTGGCGCAATTGCTTACACCATTCAACTTTTTTTCGATTTCAGCGGCTACACCGACATGGCAATAGGTCTTGCACTGATGATCGGTTTCGTGTTTCCCGAGAATTTCAATGACCCCTATGTGTCCCGCTCCATTACAGAATTCTGGAAACGTTGGCATATGTCGCTGTCGAACTGGTTGCGCGAGTATCTGTATATTTCTTTGGGTGGCAATCGCAAGGGGGTGGTGCGCACCTACGTCAATCTGTTCTTGACGATGTTGCTCGGCGGACTGTGGCACGGCGCGAACTGGACCTTCGTGCTGTGGGGTGCGTGGCACGGCGGCATATTGGTGCTGGAACGTTACTGGGAGCAGCGCTTCGGCAAACCGCTGCTGCCGGGCTGGTTGAGGGTGGTAAAGACCATGCTGCTGGTCATTGTCGGATGGGTCATGTTCCGTGCGGCCAATATTGGCGGGGCGGGGCGCATGTTCCAAGGCATGCTTGGATGGAATGGCGTCGCCTTTAGTCCCCCGATCGAATGGCAGGTAACACCCGATCGTCTGGGCGTTCTACTTCTCGGTATTGGACTGGTCTATGCGATGCCTTGGCTGAAACGTCAGGGCGGCTCATACGCCCGTTACCTGCTGCTGCCGCTTTTTCTGTGGGCGGTAGCGACACTGTCGTCGCAGTCCTTTACGCCTTTCCTTTATTTCCAGTTCTGAGGTCGCGATGTCAAACAAGGATTTCTCAACACATAGCTCGTCATTGCCGTCTCGCTATGCAGCCTTGGCAGCGTTGACATTTTTGTGCGTCATGCTCGCGGGTGCCTGGCAGATCATTGCAGCCGCTCAACACCCAGGGGGACTGGATTTCCCGCGCACCTGGCCGGATTTTCGCGAAGGGCGCACAACCGGTACCCTCGAAAAACAACTTGACCAGAAACTGCCTGCGCGTACGGCGTTGATCGCAGTCGCCAATAGCGCACGTTACATATTTACCGGCGGCGGCGGCGAACAAGTGCGGACCGGCAAGGATGGATGGCTTTTCCTCACCGACGAGTTGCGGTTTGTCGAAGGCGGAAGTACGCACCTGCGGGCGCGCGCCGAGCTTTTAAGTGCCGCAGCGCGCAGCCTTGATCGACAAGGGGTAAAACTGGTGGTGGTGCTGGTTCCCGACAAGTCTCGCTTGTACTCAAACAATCTGACGAGCGGTCACTACCCTGAATACAATCGCTCTCGTTATCAGGATGCGCTCACGAGTTTACGAATGCGCAACGTGATCGTCGTCGATTTGCTCCAACCGCTGACCCTCAGCGCAGCGCAGGGGGAAGTGTATTACCGCAGTGACACGCACTGGAACCAGACCGGCGCGCAAGTTGCCGCGGAAGCGGTGGCGCTGACTGTACGGCAACTTGGGTTTGAGCTCGAAAAAACCACTTTCAGCACCACGAACAGCGGCGGGAAAACCGAGCGAACGGGAGACCTGATCCGTCTGATGGGGCTTGACGACACCCCAAAAGCGCTACGCCCGCGCCCGGATATTGAAACACCTGTAATCACGCGCCAAAGCAGTATTGACAGCGCTGTTGGACTGTTCGGGGACACAGTCGTCCCGGTCGTTTTAACGGGAACTTCCTATTCGCTGCGAGGGAATTTTCACGGCTTTTTGCAGCAGGCACTGTCGGCCAAAGTGCTCAATACAGCCAAGGATGGCGGTGGCCTGTTGCAAGCAACCACAGCATATCTGACAGACAATGCTTTCCAGTCCGCCAAGCCGCAGATATTGGTATGGGAGGTGCCTGAGCGCTTTCTGTACACCAAGCTGGACGATGAGCCGAAATGGCTGGAAAAAGTGGGGCTCCGCCCCTGATTTTCACCTCGGCTTCATGGCCGATGGAGTCAACCACCCGTTGCAGCGCTTTTTACTTCAGTAGATCTTCCGGCTGACGGCAGACTTGAAGGTTTTGAAGATCGAAGCTATTACTCTTGCCTGGAAAAATACGCACTTTGACAAACCCATTTCCATTTGATGGCAATGGTGTTTTGAGCGTGTGCGTATCATCATCGCCGGGCATATTAAGCGTAAATCGACGCGTTGCCACACCGGGGCCAGAGCCTTCCACAGTAATAGTCTTCGATCCGGCCGCGGTAGCACGAGCCACCAGATAATCGAGTTTTTCGATCGGTTTATCAAAGCCGATCTCGATGAAATCGCCAGCGTTGGTCGGCCCGGTGGCAACCTCCCCGCCCTTCAGGTTGGCTGCTTTTGAGGCCAGGCCGACCGGCGCCAGCTTGGCCGTTACGGCCGATGGTCGGCAGCTGGTTTGCACCCACGCCGAAACACGCAACAGCCATTCGGTATTGTTGCTCACATAGCGTGCTTCGCGAAACTCATAATTCGGTGGTGCACGCATGTCGCGTTCAGGTATTTCCCAGATCAGCATCTTGGGTGCTTTGGTCTGGAAAGCGTCGTCTCGTAAATAGCTCTCCATGCCGACCCAGGACCCCTTATCGGCACCAACGCCAATGCTCAGGATGTCGCGCTGCAGCGCATAACGCAGAGCATCCGCAAATCCAGTCCAGTCGTGCGAGTAGCTGCTGCCCACCAGGGTGAGCCCGATCGGCGGACGATTGCCGAGCAAGTCTTCCTTGGGTGGCTGTGCGCGATTCACCGTGACCTGAGTGATCTGCTCGGGCGCAAAGGTCAGTGAATTGGGGGGCAGCTGCTCGACCAGATCCCGCCCTTTAGAGGGCCGCTTGCGATTGCCAATAACAATTTTGAAGCTCTCTTCGGGCGTTGCATCCAGTGCCTTTTTCAAGGCCGGATTTGCGTCAATCCCTGCCTTGATGGTTTCCGCCGCCAGCATGGCTCCGGTGGGAGTCCAATGTGTGTCGAGCCGGAAGAACAGAGGCGTGTCGCTGTTCCGCTTCGGACTGTTCAGGAATGCCGCGTTGAGATCAATGACATTCACTTCGGCCGCCTGCATCGCCTTGCTCATGCGCTCGTAGTTGTGGCCCATATAGTCATTGACCTTGATACTGTCAGGCAGATGCTCGGCATAAATGCGCATCTTCAAGGGCACCATGACGACCGCCAGCTTGATGCCATTGGCGGAAAGCACCTTATTAAAACGCTGGATGAGGCCGAGGGAGGTATCGGTCATCGCCGCATCGCTGGCATCCGACATCTCGTACCGATAAAAGAGCCAGTCATTCTTGCCGACGATGCCTGGCGCGGAATCTGCCGCATAGGCGACCGTCATGCCAAATGAGCTGGCGAGCGCGGCACCACACAACCATTTATTCACCATGCATTCCCTCCTTTTTTCTTTTCAGAAAAAAATATTCAATTAGTTTCAAACAGGGGATCAACCCGCGTCTATTTCAGCAGTGCAGTAATGCGCGAGAGCCATTCGTTGTTGTCGCTGATATAGCGTGCATCACGAAATTTGTAGTTAGGCGGCGAGCGCATTTCGCGCTCCGGTATTTCCCAAATAATCAACTTCGGCTTTTTGGTCTTGAATGCCTCATCCTGCAAATAGGCTTCCATGCCAACCCAGGGGCCTTGATCAACTGGAATCGAAATATCAAGAAGATCGCGCTGCAGGGTATAGCGCAGACCATCCGGGTATCCCGTATTTTTATTTGTATAGCTGCTGCCAATGACAGTAATCCCAATATTATCGCCAGTACTTAGCAGTCCCGCCTGCGAAGCCTTCTCCCTGACTGCCTTGAACATCAATGTTTGCTCTGGTGGATAACTGGGCGAATCCTTGGGCAAGAGCTTAACCAGATCCCTGGCCCTTTGATTTACCTTTTGTTTGGACCAGGATAGCGTGTACTTTTCTTCCGGCGTTGCCGCCAGTGCTGCTTTTAAAGCTGGGTTGCCATTGATCTCAGCTTTCACCGTTTCGGCTGCAAGCAATGCACCGGCAGGAGCCCAGTGTGTATCGAGATGCAGGAATAAAGGTGTATCGCTAGTGCGCTGTGGGGCACTCAAAAAAACCTGATTCAAATTAACGACATGAACGCCCCCGCTGCGTAACGTTTTAACGACATTGTCATACTTATCGGCAGTGTAACTATCGATGGGTTTGCTGTCTGGCAGTTGATCGGCATAAATACGGATCTTTGACGGCACAATCACCAATGCCAGAGCGATACCACTGCGTTCAAATAATTTGTTTACTTTCTGTAGTAATTGAAGCGTCGCCTCCGTATCCGGGGCATCAGCAGGATTGGCAAATTCATAACGAGTAAATAGCCAATCGTTTTTACCAACAACAACATACGAAGCATCTTCCGCATGAGCAACTGTTGCACCAAGAACGCAGGTAATCAGAATACTATTCAGTAATTTTTTAACGGTGCATTTTTTCATGATTTAATCCTGATTGCCAATTTATTTTTATAACCCGACTGCAAACAAACTGAGGCTCTATGCTATTTTCCAGTGTAGCGTTCTATTTTATTCTGCACGGCGCGCGCCATCAGTTTTTCACCGCCACCGGGCAACAGCAGAACACTATATGTGCCGCCTTGCGTCATGACCAGCGAAGTGCGCGCCTGTGCCACCTTGTCACCCGCCTTCGCGGCAATTAATTCGATGGAGATCGGGTTGACCTGAATCGAGGTCGACGTGCCGTAAGCCACACCCGAAAACACCTTGGTATTGCCGTCGGCGGTGAGTACGTCAAGTGATCCGGCCTTGGCATCAAGGTGATAGACCGCCAACAGGGCCTTAAGCTTGTTGGAGTTGGCCTTGTCCTCAAACAGGACAGGCGCCGCATCGGCCCGTAGCGCCGTGAATGCCACGGTCATCGCCCGCCCGTGGATCACATCAAGTGTTGTCGATAGGTAGGGTGCCGGCTTGCCCGCAGGATGGATGGCAACGAGGTGTTTGCCGGCAGTCAACACCATGTACTCACTGGCTTCGCCGGACTCTAGCTTGCGGATACGGGGCCGACCATCCACGATGACATCGACCGCACCACCACGACTGGCCAAGATGACGCGCACATAGGCGGAATCGACGGGGGGCTCGGGGTCATAAAGCAAACCTGTAGGCTGAGCCCTGGCGACCAAGCCCAGACAAAGCAGCAATGCCGCGAACCCCAAGTTGAAAAACCTTCGTGAAAATCGCAATTTCATGCTGCATCCTTCAATTTTGAAAACAGAGATCGCATCAATTAGCACATGCTATTGAGTAGCGCTCGTTGTCGGTCGGTCAAAATACAAATCCCAATGATATTCGCCGGGCGCCAACCCCTCCAGTACCACGGCAGCGCGCCAAGCATCGACGCGGACAATCTTCGGTGCCGTTCCATAGCTGCCACGGGCCACCAAACGCAGAGAGCTTGCAGACTCTGGAAGATTGACCCAAACCGTCGCCGCCTGCGGCATAAGCGTTGCGCCCTTGATCGTGACGGTCAATTGCGGTGCCACTGCGCCGGACTCCAGGCGGGCGCTCACACGCTCGCGCTCGCGCCACCAGTCTGCCACCTGCCCGGCAGTCGCCAGCCACATCCGCTCACGCCGGGCTTTCAGGTGCCTGAAAATTTCTGCTGACTGCGCCTTGGTGAGTAGCGTCTGATTAGGAATCCTGACCACGGACAAGCCGCCCATTTGCTCAGCCAGTTCGAATTCATTCAAAAATGTCTTCAGTCCAATTTCAGGGTCGCCCTCCTCCATTGAATCTTCAGGCCCGTTTTGCGTGCGCGGCAACACGACCATGGCGCTAGCTGGCTTGACTGCGCCGGCCTCAATCGGCGCAAAAAAAGGCAGGCGCGCATCCGTCGCATCCATAAAGGCCACATAGTGTCCGAACGCGCGCTCTTTCAATAGTTTCTCCGTGGTTTTGTCATACGATTCCATGGGCGCGTGAAAGCCAGCGTCGGTGGCAATATTTACCCCCGAGTCTTGCATAACCTTGCGCATGGTATCCAGCCGCTTTGCCTGTACGCCAGAAGACTGATCCTTGAAACCGTCGAAGCGGTCGCCAAGGTAGCCGATTTCATGTCCCCGCGCTTGAATTTTTTTTATTACCTCTGCAGATTTAGCGGCGTTTCCACTCAGCACGTAGTAGGTTGCCCGCCCGCCCGCGTTTTCCACTAACTTTGCAAAGTTCAAATCGTTGTCATCGATGATTTCGGCCGCATCAACAGCCAGCACAAAGGCACTGGCATACGGATATGGCCAGGCGGAGATATAGGCGTCGGGCTGGCGCAGTAACCACATCAAGGCATTGTGGGCAATTGCCTCAAGGAGTTTGGGGTCAGCGGAAAGCCACAGTCGCTCGGGATATCCCAGGACGACGGAGCGAGACGGATTACCGGAAGACTGCCTGCGCTCATCAAAAACGATGGTGGTAGTCGGTTTCCCGGAAACAAAGGTGCGCGACCAATCCATAACTTGTGCAGCGGGATGACGACCAACCAGGCGCAACGGGTACCATTCCTTGGCGCGTTCCAACCATATTCGCAACCCCGCTGGCAAGTGATGCGTCACCGGGCTATCGCCATGCGTCATCATGAAGTTGTCTTCTTCATCCGCCTCGGTATTGCCGACGACCTTGGCATCCAGCGCCATCTCCATGAAATCAAATCCGCGCCATTCGCCACTTTCGTTTCGCACCCCGGTCAACCACGAGGCCAGAACCCCTCCGCCCTTTGCGCGAAAACCGATCACGGCCTGTTTCTCCCGCTCCGACAAGGCCACCGAAGAAGGCAGCAACAGTACGCCGGGTAGCATCTTTTCCAGTTGCTCAACAGATGCCACTATCCTGAACGGAATTTTGTACTTACGCAGAAAAACTTCCCAAACTCGGATGTTGTCCTTGGCATCGAGTCCACCTGCGGAAAAGTAAGCGTGTGTCGTTGGTGACGCGTAAAGCAGCACTTCTGGGACGAAGGGTGTTGTCGATACACCAAGTATGGTTACCACTGTGGTGGTAGCCTCGGTAGTGACGGGGGTGCTTGCCTGTTTCGGGTCACTGGCCAGCTTGTTGAAAATTCCGGCAGGCACAAAAAAACCAGCCGGGGGATTGGCTGCCGACCCGATGGGTACGGTGGACGGCAACGGCCGGACATCCGCACAACCCTGTAATAGCGCGAGCGCGAAACACAGAAAGCAAGAAGCAATAACGTTGCGCTGTCTCAGCAATTTACGCCTATGAGGCATAGTCACCCCCAATATTTTTGCCCCAGTAAAAGGGACTATATGCATTCATATAGCGGCTGCCCAAATCGATTATGATCAAAAAGTACATTTGGATACAATTATGAACGATCCAGTCCCCCCTGTTCCACTAACACCAATCGTTCAGATTGGCATCCGTGGCCTGCCAAATCTGACCAACAGCATGATCAGCGGCGGTCTGTATGTCCTGATAGCGGAAACGCCGTCAGCTCGATTCCCGATGCTGGCTGGCAGCTTGGGCAGTGCGCTCAAAGATGAGCTACCGTGTGCCGTTATTGTTCCGGCGAATCCTGAGTTGTTTATTCAGAGAATTGAATCATTCGGCAACTTTAATGCGGCAGAACTGATCGCTGCCAATCGTATTCAGTTCTTCGTAATGCAGGCTGAGTTTTCCACAAAGATGTTTCGTTTCGGAGCGGATAGTTTTGTCCGGGAATTGGAGTATTTCAAGATTCCCGAAAATAGTTATCTTCTTTTCGATCAAGCCGATGAATTGATTAGCCTGCACGATATTTCCCTGGCTTTAGATCAAATTGACATTCTCAGAAAATGGCTCATTCAACGGCGCGTGACCGCGCTGTTGGTTTTTTCGCGTGTCACCGAAGCGCGCTCCGGCACAATAAATGCCCTTATGGATAATTTGACTGGAATTGTCCGTCTGGGCGGGGACAGGGACGGTCTGGAACTCACATTCGATTACTGGCAATCGCCGGAGGGAACGATAGCGGCCAGAAATTACCAGTTGGCGACGCTTGATTCAGGTCTCTATGAAGCTTCGACCAAAATTTTATCTTCGGAGCCCGCCTTGGACGAGGGCAACTTTGTGCGCGGCGAAGAGGCGGGGGAGATCGAACCGCACTTTTTTTACATGGACCCCGACTTAGGTAGTCTGGCCAAGCAGATGCCCGGAATCTGGCAGCGAGTGGACACGTTGGTGGGGATGATGCACGCCACGCGCAACACCCGCTCCGCGACGTCCATTTTATGCTTCCAGCATGACACCAATCTACGGCAACTGGCGGAGGCGGTCCACACGTTACGACACAGCCTGGGGCGTCACGCACAGATCGTAGTTCAGGAAAAAGGAGCCTCCCTACGCTACCAGAATGAGGCCTTGCTCTTGCGCCTCGGTCTTAATCTGGTAGTCCACAGAGACGTCCCAACCAGCCGTCTGCCACTTTTACTGGGGTCGTTAAGCGGGCAAATCTTTAACCGTGACGTTGGTATCAACTTTGAGGCCGCGCTGGCGAGCGTGACCCCAACCGGATTACGTGGCTACCTTCTTCCTTTGCGCTTTGCGCGCGAAGTCAGCGCCATCCTTGATCGAGCAGAGATGCTTAACATTCCATGCGCGATGATCATCGGCAAACCAATTCAAAGCATGGCGATGATAGATATCCTGACGCATGTTGGCTTGTCGCGCCCCGGCGATCTGATCACTGCCGATGGTGAATACTGCTATCTATTCCTGAACGCATGTCCGCAATCCGTCATGTTGGCAACTTTGGAAAGAATTCTTGGAACGTCCGTGGATGCTACCTTCGACGACATTAGATTCCTGGTCCGGCGCGAAGAAATTGATCCAGAATTGGCGGCCTTGTCACGCGCCGCCGAGCAAGGCGATCTCCCCGACTATTCGTCGATGAACGACACGCCACCACAGGGATTTCCATGCGAAAGCACACTGGAAGAAGCTCCGCTTTTCGAGCAAGTTTCGCCGCCACCGGAAAATACTTCCGCCGTGCCAGTAGCCCCGTTTCTGAGTGCATTGGAACGAAGCGAACAGAGAACACGCGTTTTGCCAGACGTCCCGATTTTGGCTACCTCTGCAAGATCATCCATTACGCCCCAAAGCAAGCCGAAGCTGCCAACCGCCCCGGTCGTTGCTTCCACTTTGTCAAAAGTGACAACGCCACCAGATGTTTCCGCTAGAGTGTCTGACACCCAAGCGGAAGGATCACCTTTTGGCTACAACAGCCCCGCCCCTGCGCCGACTTTTGGGAAAAAAGAAGTCCCCCGGGCAACTCGTAGCGCACCGACAATCGATTCGGGAAGTGGGCGCAAAGAAAAGATATTGCCCAACCGACTAACTCACTAATTTGACATGCGCCGTTAAGTGCCCGTGCAGAGATTACTATGCAACAATTACATCGAGAAATGAAGCGATCCTTGATTTCTCAACCTGGAGGGGGCATGAATTCGCAAAATGATCGCTTTTGTCACAGACTACGGCCCCTCGCGACTGAAATGATACTTGCCCACGCCGCGCTCCCCCATCAATCGATAGCGGCATGCCACGCCAAATCATTCGACTGGAAGTTCATGTCGCTGATATTTTTCCTTGGTCTGCCAATGGCCAGTTTGGCCGATACCAACGATGTGTCGCCGAATGCTGCACTTGATCGCCAAAGTGTTACGACTCCTTCCGGCGGATCGATACCGCTGGCGCCTTTTAAGTACATTCCCCCGGCGGGCGCGTCCGGCAAAACCCAGCAACCAGAATTGGCGTTGCCAAAGCGGAGTCCGGAACAACAGCGCATCATTGACCTCAATGCAGCAGGGGATTATCAAGCTGCCGGGACTGAAGGACTGGCTTTGATTTCGAAGGAAAAACAGGACGACGAACTGCAACTGATTGTTGCCAATAGCCTGGCCTGGACCGGTCGCCTGAAAGACGCGATCCCAACGTATCAAGGCTTGACTAAAGGACAATATGCCAATGAAGCCAACGTTGGCATAGCTAACGTTCAGCGTTGGCGTGGCCGCGACGATCAGGCTGCTCCGCTTTATCGGACTGTTCTGGCTGCTGACCCAGGCAACGCTGACGCCTTGGAAGGACTTGAGCTGGCGGGGCGCGAATTAAGTCCTCGCACCACGCTGAGTTTTGGCGGCTCCAGCGATTCATCAGATATGCAACGTCGATCCGCAACAATAAATCACCGTTGGCGGGACAGTAGCGGATCAAGCATTATGGAAGTCGAAACCAGCAATATTCGAGATGCACTGCCGACGAGTCAAGCCGACCAGCAGGACGTAACGCTCCGTTATCAAAATTTGAGTCTTGCACTGAAGCCGAGTTTCGAACTGAGCATGCCAACCAATGTAGACCATACTTTATTCGGTAGCGCACAAATCAAACTTGACGACGATCAGGCTTCACTCGACATCGGTCGCGTCAACTGGGGCAGGATAGCGACTAACCCAAATGCACTGGCTTCGCATTTGGCGGCATCGCATATTGGACTGAGTGAAACACGGGATTTTTCATTTGGCAACCTGGTTGGGCGCATCAACTATTTTGACATCTCTGATGGCAACAGTATATTGACCAGTAACCTGCACCTTGCATCAGCATGGAGGCCGATCGGCAGCAATTTCAAGCCGTTCCTTGGCGTGGAAACCCGCGAGGCCAGGTTCAATACACCGAACTACTGGTCGCCCAGCCAAGGATCTGGCACGCTCTATGCTGGAATTTTGGGGGAATGGGGCGCCGCCGACTGGAACTTTTATGCTTCAGCTCAGGAAGGGCTGGGCCTTTTTGGCGATGCGGGAACAAGCTGGAGTCTGTCGGCTGGGGGTAAACGCTGGGTGTCGAGCGATGTTGCCATCAGTATCAATTTATGGTCTATGGCCAGTTGGCGCGACAACGCAGCCTACCGTGCGCAGTCTGCGACCGTAAATTTGGAAAAGCTTTGGAAATAAAGAAGGTTTCCCGCTACATGTGGGTGGCCATCGCTATCGGCGGCATCGTGTCGCTGCTGTATTTCAGTTATGCATCAGTGCGTGAAGCCAAAGGCTCCTTCAGCGTTTTGTTTGAAAGCTTTGTGCTGTCGGCTATTTCTTTATACCTGCTGTTTTTCCTTGCTCTTCTGGTTCTTCGCTACGTCGTGATGATCCTTTATTCATTCATGGATCATGTGGAGTCCATGTATAAAAAACGGGTCGCCCCGCCCCCCATATACCGCGAAGAAAGTTCGCTGCCGATGATCTCCCTGGTTGTTCCCGCCTATAACGAGGGTATCGTCATCCAGGCAGCAATTCGGTCACTGTTGCAGCTGGACTATCCAAACTATGAAATTATCGTAATCGACGACGGTTCAAGCGATGACACCTACGAAAAGGCAATGGCTGTTTCACGAGAGCAGCATGACATTCCGGTCCGCGTGATTACCAAGCGTAATGGTGGCAAAGCCGAAGCGCTGAACACCGGCATGACGCTGGCACGGGGAGAGTTCATTCTCAATATGGACGGCGACTCCAAGCTTTCGAGCAACACCTTGCGTGCCTGCATTCGTCACTTCGAAAATCCAAAAATCGGCGCTGTGGCCGGCAACGTCAAGGTAGTCAACCGCGAGAATATGTGGACCAAGATTCAAGCCCTCGAGTATGTCGAAGGGCTAGCGATGGCCCGCAAGGCCCAAAGCTTTATGCGCGTGGTCAACATCATCCCAGGACCGCTCGGCATGTTTCGCAAGACTGTGTTGCAACAGGTGGGCGGCTATGACAGCGATACCTTTGCCGAAGATTGCGATCTCACGCTCAAACTGTTGATGCACGGCTGGCATATTGCCTACGAGCCGAGCGCCATCGCCTGGGTTGAGACGCCTAGTCGCTTGCTTGACCTGCTCAAGCAGCGCTATCGTTGGACACGCGGCATCCTGCAGGCGACCGCCAAGCATAGCCACGCGTTATGGCAACCGCGCAAGGCGGGAATCAACTGCTTTATTCTTTGGTACATGCTGTTCGAAAGCATCATGTGGCCTTTTTCCACGCTGCTTGGCAACCTTTTTTTTGCCTATGTTGGCATTCAATATGGCCTCGCCTCCCTTCTCTTTTATTGGTGGCTGCAACTCACCGTGCTTGATGTGGTCGCTGCCGCGTACTGTGTTGTGATCGAAGAGGAAGCGCCATCCCTGATTTTTTACGCGATTATGTTCCGGCTCTTTTATATTAATATTATTGACGTTTCAAAGGTTTTTGCCACCATTGAAGAGTGGCGCGGCCACACAATGACCTGGGGAAAACTGGAGCGGGAAGGAAAACTTTGACATGGATCTTATTTCTATCCTGGCGACGGTCATTCTGGTTACGACCATCGGCACCATGGTCATTGGCGTTGGGGCATATGTCGCATTCAAACTGCGCGACAAACGCAAACCGACTGGAAAAAGGACCGATGACACCTTGAATAAGGAGGGGCCGCAAGAGCCAATCTTCCTCAAACGCTATGTTCCAGAACCAACGGATCAGTCCGCTCCCGATGAGAGATGAAACTCACCTCCACCATGCAGTCCGTCTCAATGAAACCCACATACATCGATCATCGTGAAAGGCATCCTTTTTTACAGTGCATCGGCACCTACCTGCCGGTGATGATCATCTTGGGTCTGGCTGTGCCAGCGCTGATTTACCTTGCCGTCATGCAATCGATCGGATGGCGCTCACCAGTGCTTGGCGTCAACGGCGCACTGTCATACGTGGCGTCGACCGGGAGCAGCGTCATTCTTTATGCGTCCCCCAACACCAAAACCTATTTTTCGGGAATCGGCGGGAATTACGAAATGCTGCTGGTCCCATGGCGGAACTATTTTTTGGATCGCAAACTTGGGTTTAAGGAGATTGAGGATGTCTCCCAGTTGCGCAAGTACAAGGAGGGCGTATTGATACTGCCTTCCGCTGTGTCGCTTAGCGACGAAGAGCGCGCTGAAATATTGACGTTCCGTTCGAAAGGTGGAGCAATACTCGCCACATGGGCAACCGGTACCAGAAATGGGAAGGGCGACTGGGAAGGATGGCAGTTCCTGGAGAATCTGGGGGCCAAGATGCTCGGTGAAATTCCTGCCGATACGGATGCTCGCCACCTGGTTCTCACCGGCGAATCGCCCGTATCGCACACGCAACCCGCTGGGCAACGCATCTTGATGGGTAAAACCGCTGAGCCTTTATTGCGTTTCAAGGGTGAAATGGTGGCTGGGCGCTTCATGAACTGGGCTCGTATCACGGATGATGAGCGACGCAGTGAGGGGGCCGTGATTTTCTCGGAGACAACAGCCAGTTCGGGCCGGGTAGCCTTTTTTGCGTTTGCAGAAACCGCATGGGAATCTCATCCGCTGGTGCCCTACACCCTAATTGACGACACTATTCAATGGCTGCAGCGTGAACCTGCAATCGTGCGAGCCGCCTGGCCTAGCGGCAAGCTCGCTGCACAGGTGATCGAAATGGATACGGAAGAGGGATTTCCCAACGCATTGCTTTTTGCTTCAATGATGCAATCGCTTGACTTTCCCACCACGTTCTACGTTCTCACCTCGGTCGGCAAGCTTTTCCCCGAAATCCTGACCAAGCTCGCACGCGATTTCGAGGTTGGTTTCCATGGCGACGTCCACGTCAGCTTCAAAGGCCAGCCAGCCAGTCAACAAGAACAGCGAATGCAAACCATGCGCACCGAAATGGCCTCGGTAATCCCGGACATCAAGGGCATGACCGGCTTCCGGGCGCCAACTGAAGGGTACGACGCGACCACCGAACAACTTCTCCAAAAAATCGGCATTCGTCACCACACGGCAGATCCGAACCGGACCGAGGGCCGCCTTCCGGTGCTGGCCAAACTGGATGGCGTGGAAACGGAGGACGCGCTGGTAGTGTTGCCGCGAACGCAGCGCGATGACATCAATCTGTACTTGGAAAAATTCACGACCGAGCAAACCACGAAAGCGCTGATCGACGATTCCGATCTGGCGATCGATACTGGCGCCCTTGGCCTGCTGAGTGTGCACAGCCAAAATTTCAATGCCGACGGTACTTTGATTAAAGCCATGCCGGGTTTTCTTGTGCACCTGAAGCAGCGTCGCGGACCCGTATGGTTCGCCACGGCTGGGCAAGTGGCCGACTGGTGGCGGGAACGCGAACGCTTCAAGCTTTCCGCCAGCAACACCGGCAAGCGACTTGAGTTCAACATTACGATCACCGGGAAAAGGCCACTGCCCGGCGTCAGTTTGATCGTGATGCTGCCGCAGAAGGGTATTCTCCCGACGGTTCAGTCGATGAAAACAGGCGGGGTGAATCCGACCGTATCGAGAATTGATGACTACCGTGCGGCCGTCGTTTTCGACTCCCTCAATCCCGGAAACTATGCCTACCAAGCCATTTTTTCAAAATAATGCGATGACAGGGATGGCCTTGAGTGCAAGAATTTTGCTGATTATTTTGGCATCCCGGGGTCAAGACCATCTGGCTGGACATGCCGCGTATCCTTGACTCGCCGCTGGCATCAGATTCTCACGGGAGCTTCAGGCTCATACTTCTTGGACACGGCTAGCCGTGTTACCAGAAACGGGTTGCGATCATAATTGAGGCCCATGAAAAATCCATTTCGCTTTGCCTTCAGCTTCACCTTCACCTTCACCTTTTGGGATCTGGTTCGTGCCGCATAGAGAGCACTGTTCATGCACTCCGACTTCAAGTTGTCTCGGCTGATTTACTATTTTTCGCCCAAGGTGTGGCTGGTGATCGCGGTGGCTTCCCTGCTGCTGGCAAGTGGCTCTGGCATGGTGCTGGTGTCCCATCTCAGTGAGGGCCAGAAAGACAAGCTGTTCTGGGTCTATGATTCGGTGGGCCGTTTCATGCGTGACACCGTTCGCCTGACATTCAAAACCGACAAGAATAAGGACGCCGTGTTTGTTGCGCCAAGAGGCATTCTGAAGCCGGCGACAGTGTTCCACTGGGTAGAAAATTACCAGGACTTCGTGCCTCGGTCTGAAGACACGCCGCCAGAACCCAAGGCGCCCGTGCGCCTACTGGATCCCGACTGGAAACCGGTTTTTTCCGGTATCTGAAAGCACGAAACAACGCCATGATTGTCTCTAGAATTTTTTCTTTTAAAAGGTGCTGGCAGCGGCTGCGTCCGGTCCTGTGGTGGGGCCTGTTCAGTCTGGCGGGGGGCGGTACCGCGGCTGCGGCGACACCACAGCCGCTGGCGGCGGTGTATTTGTACGCCAGCCCGATCACGACCGCATTTTTCACGGCCAACGGCGCAAGTTACGACACTCTGAAGCAGCATTGGCGCGAATATCTGCGTCCCTACGGAAAAGTTTATCGTGAAGTGTCGCGCGCCAATTTGCTCGCCGGTCTCAAACCTGGCGTGCTGGTGCTGGGTTCCGCCGTGCTGCTGGACGAGCAGGAGCGCAGGGCGATACGGGCTTTTGCCGACGCGGGTGGCAGCCTACTCATTACCTGGGGCACTGGTGCCCGTGATGGTCGCGGGCAGTGGGCCGGCTATGGCTTCATTGAAGACTTGCTCCAAATGAAAGTCAGTGGCAAGGTTTTGCCTCAAGACAATGAGGAAAGCAATGAGCGCTTTCTCAACACCTTTGGCGATGCTCCGCTGACTTGGGGCCTTCCCGGTGGGACACGCATTTTTCTGGGTGAGATTGCGGAAACACCGATACGCGTGGATTCACCCCGTCTGGCCGCTCGCTATTTCAACTGGGAACGCTACCCGACCCCCAAAAATACCAACGGGGCGATTGCCTTTCTGGAGAAAGGCGCGTCGCGCCGGGTGTATTTTGGATTTTCAGAGTCCAGTTGGGAATATGACCCGCGCATAGAAATGCCAAAGCTAGTCGATTCCGTCATGGCCTGGCTCAAGCACGAACCCAGCGTCTTTAAGGCCGCTTGGCCCAACGGCAGTCTGTCGGCCCAACTGCTGGAAATGGACACTGAAGACAAATATTTCAATGCGGTTAACTTTGCGCGCGATCTGGATGCCGCCAACCTGCGCGGCACTTTTTACTCGTTGACGAGTGTTGCCAGAGATTACCGGGACATTGTTCAAAAGTTGTCTGAAAAACACGAGATTGGCTACCATGCCGAAGTTCATGTCGGTTTCAAGGGCAAAGCCCCGGAGGTCCAGCAAAGGCGGTTGAACACCATGGTCAGCGACATGAGGGACATCGTTGGCTCCCGCGCACTGCCCAAGGTCACCGGGTTTCGGGCGCCTACTGAATCCTCGGACGACACCACCGAAAAACTGCTGCGTCAGTTGGGTGTGCGCCACAATGTGGCAGGTCCATCCGTCTCGGAGGCCCGCATGCCATTTTTCTCCCAGTCCGAGCCCGAACTGAGTCCGGAAGACGCCATCATTGTGCTGCCGCGCACCCAGATGGACGACCTGAACTACGTTGGACTGAAGCTGAGTACCGCCAATGCATCTGGACTGATGATGCTCGACTTTGACTATCTGTTTGAGGCCGGTGCCTTGGGCGTTTTGTCGGTTCACTCACAAAATTACGCACCTGACGGACTGATGGCCAAGCTCACACCACCCTATATCAAACGGCTGCAACAGCACCGCGATGACGTTTGGGCTGTGTCGGGCGAAGAGATTGAAGCCTGGTGGCGCGCCCGTGATCGCGTGGTTTACAAGCCCGTCAAGGGCGCCGCCACCAGCTTTGCATTTGATGTACGAGCCCCGGGCAACGTTAAGGGGGTGACATTTTTTGTAACCCACCCGGCAGCCGACATGGCCCCCAAGTCGGTCAAGGCTACCAGCCCTGACGCGCCACAGCCGGAGCTCAAGCGCATTGATGCTTACCGTTCAGCCCTGATGTTCAAGCAGGAACTGAAGGTAGGCCATTACGCCTACAGTCTGGAGTTTTAGGCTGTGGGGCGGATTTCGCCACACATGGACAGGAGCGCGATGTCTGGGTTGATGCGGGTTACGTAGGCGAGGACATGCAAGAGGCTCTGGCAGTCAATGAGCAAACAGTGCAATGGCATGTCGCCAAGCGTCGCAAGACCATTGAAAAGCTAGCTGACGGATGGAAAAAGAGTATGGCCCAAGCCTGCGAGAAACTCAAAGCCCAGGTCAGGGCCTACGTGGAGCACCCGTTTCATGTGGCCAAGAGCATCCTCTTGAGCGTTCCCACGCAACACGGTTTAATTTGCTATTAAATCTATAGTTATCTATGTAGTATTTACGGGGGCTAGAGGCCTTAAATGCATCGTAAATGTGCTGGCGATGCCTAGCCCCTCCTGGCGCGCGCATAAAGCGGCATCACTTTGGGCAGGTTCTTCTCAATCTCTGCGATGCGGGAGTTGCCCGAAGGATGGGTCGACAGCCACTGCGGTGTTGCCCCTTGGCTGGCGGCGCCCATTTTTTGCCATAAGGTGACGCCCGCCTTGGGGTTGTAGCCGGCGCGGGCGGCCAGTTCCATGCCCACCAGATCGGCTTCGGATTCATCGGTGCGGCTGAACTGCAGGGTCAGCAGGTTGGCCCCCCCGCGCGCCAAGCCGTCGGTGAGCCGCGGATCAACGCCAAGCAGAGTGGCCGCCAGGGCGCCACCAATCCTGGCTGCGCCATGGGTCACGGCACTCTTGCCCATGCGTTCGCGGGCGTGCTCGCGCAGGGCGTGGGCAATTTCGTGCCCCATCACCATGGCTACTTCGTCATCGCTGAGCTTGAGCTGCTCCAGAATACCGCTGTAGAACGCAATTTTGCCGCCGGGCATGCAAAACGCGTTGACCTGCTTGCTGCCAATCAGGTTGACTTCCCAGCGCCAGTCCCGGGCGCGCGGGTTCCATTCGACCGCAAAGGGAATGATGTTTTTGGCAATGGCCCGTAGGCGCCGCACCTGGGGGTTGTCTTTGGCGCCCAGCGCATTTTTATCCGCGGCTTGCTGCAGCATTTGTGCATATTGCTGGCCCGCCGAGCGCTCCACGCTGTCGGCCGGGACCAGTTTGCTGAACGCCGAGTTGCCGCCCACATCAACGCCCTCGCGCGCTATGGCCAGGGGAAGCGCTGCGGGTGACAGAGCCAGCACCAGCGCCATTCCCTGCAGCACAAGTCGGCGCGGTAAACGCAGGGTGAAGGGTTGGGCGATATTCATGCTCGGTTTCAAAATTTTACAGGGCTGCGCGTATTATTCCCGCATGACACCAAGTGCTCCCGACGCCCGCCCAATCAAGCCCTCCTGGCTTGCCACTTTCAAGGTTTACCTGGAGCCGCCCACGCTACGGATGCTGCTGTTGGGGTTTTCTGCCGGGTTGCCCTTTCTGCTCGTGCTGGGCACCTTGAGCTTTTGGTTGCGCGAGGCGGGTATTGACCGCACCACCATTGGCTACCTGAGTTGGGTCGGCCTTGCCTATGCTTTTAAATGGGTCTGGGCGCCGCTGGTGGACCGGCTGCCCATTCCGCTGTTGACACGCTGGCTGGGGCGTCGGCGCAGCTGGCTGTTGCTGGCGCAATTGGCGGTCATGGTGGGTCTGGTGGCCATGTCGTTCAACGACCCCCAGGTCGCCTTGCAGCCGGTGGTTTGGGGGGCACTGGCCGTGGCCTTTGGCTCGGCCACCCAAGATATTGCGCTGGATGCGTTTCGCATTGAATCCGCCAACACCGACCGTCAGGCGGCGCTGGCAGCGGCTTACCAAACCGGCTACCGCCTCGCCATGATCTGGGCCGGAGCCGGTGTGTTGTGGCTTGCTGCGCGGGCTGAAGTGTCCGGGATTGCAAATTACCAGCACGGCGCCTGGCAAACCGCCTATCTGGTCATGGCGGCCAGCATGTCGCTGGGGATGCTGACGGTGTTGCTGTCGCCCGAGCCCCTTCGTCGCCCGATGCCGACGGCCAAAAATGCGGCTGAATGGCTGCAAGGCGCATTGGTCGAGCCCTTTGCCGACTTTTTGCGCCGCTACGGAAAACAGGCGCTGCTCATCCTGGCGTTGATCGCCATCTACCGCATCAGCGACGTGGTGATGGGCATCATGGCCAATCCGTTTTATGTCGATATGGGTTACACCAAGGACGAAGTGGCGGCAGTGACCAAGGTGTTCGGTGTCATCATGACGCTGGTGGGTGCTTTTGTCGGCGGCGTACTGTCGATGCGGTTGGGTGTGATGCGCGTGCTGATGCTGGGCGCCGTCTTGAGCGCGGCCAGTAATCTGCTGTTTGCCTGGCTGGGGACACGGGGCCACGATGTGACGGCCCTCATCTTCGTGATTTCGGCTGACAACCTGTCCAGCGGTATTGCGTCGGCGGCGTTTATCGCGTACCTATCGAGTCTGACCAATGTCAATTATTCTGCCACCCAGTATGCGCTGTTCAGCTCGATGATGCTGCTGGCCCCCAAATTTCTGGCCGGCTATTCGGGCCGTTATGTGGATGCCTTTGGTTACCAGAATTTCTTCATCGCGACCGCTCTGCTGGGTGTGCCGGTGTTGCTGCTGGTGTGGCTGGCTTCCAGGGCCGGGGCCGCTAAAGTATCACAATGAAGCCGCCATCATGATCGGTCCAATGGCGTTTTCATTTACTCAAACTTTACCGCCGCTTCAAGCGCTTGAAGCGGCCCAGCCCTAGACTGACCCTATGAGCCAACACCTGCTGATGATCGAAGATGACGCCCGCCTGGCCCAGATGGTGGGCGAATACCTGGGGCAGTCCGGGTTTGAGGTGAGCCATGCCGGCGATGGGCAAAGCGGACTGGCTGCGGTGCAGGCTACCCCACCCGATCTGGTGATACTGGACCTGATGCTGCCCGACATGGACGGCCTGGAGGTGTGTCGCCGCATTCGGTCCCTGCCCGGTGCCCTGGCGCAAGTGCCGGTGCTGATGTTGACCGCCAAGGGCGACCCGATGGACCGCATCATCGGGCTGGAAATCGGTGCCGATGATTACCTGCCCAAACCGTTCGAACCGCGCGAGTTGCTGGCGCGCATTCGCGCTGTTTTGCGCCGCAGGGTGGAGGGCGCGCCGCAGGGCGGGCGCCAATTGCGTTTTGGCACACTCGAAATTGACCGTGATGCCCGCACCGTTTGCGTCGCCGGCCAGATTTGCGATTTAACCTCTTATCAGTTTGATTTGCTGGTGGCCCTGGCCGAACGGGCTGGCCGGGTGCTCACGCGTGACCAGATCATGGAAGCGGTGCGAGGCCGTGAGCTCGATGCGTTTGACCGCTCCATCGACGTGCACATGGGACGCATCCGCGCTGCGATCGAGCTTGACGCCAAGGACCCCAAGCGCATTCTGACGGTGCGCGGCGTCGGCTACGTCTTCGCCCGCCAGCAAGACTGACCATGTTCTTCAAAAAATTGTATGTGCGTATCTGGCTGGCCGTGGTGCTGGCTGTTGCGGTGCTGACATTATTGGTGGGCTGGGCCTGGCGACTCGCGGCTGAGCCGCCCCTGCGCGACGTGGTGATCCGCAATGAAGCCGGGCAAATCATCGGCAACGGACATTCGCGCCCGCACCGTCCACCGGGCTCTGGCTTTGGAGAGGCCACGGAGGATGCGTCCGAAGCAGAGTCGCCATCGCGTGGCATCCACATGCCCAATGGCAGCGGCCCCGAGTTTGAGGTGCGCATGAACGATGGGCAGACCGTGCACATGCACTTGCCGCGCCCGCCGAGCGCGTTCTGGATTCGGCCTCCGTTCGGATTTTTCTGGACCTTGTCACTGGTGGCGATTGCGGTGGCTCTGGCCACCTACCCGATTATTCGCAAGCTCACGCGCCGCCTGGAGTTGCTGCAAAACGGTGTCGAGAAATGGGGCGAAGGCGACTTGTCGATTCGCGTCCCCGAGGCCGGGCAGGATGAGGTGGCTTTTCTGGCGAGGCGTTTCAACCACGCGGCAGAGCGCATCGAAACCCTGGTGAAATCCCATGAATCCCTGCTGGCTTCGCAAAAATCGTTGCTGGCCAATGCCTCGCATGAACTGCGGTCGCCGCTCACCCGCATTCGCATGGGGCTGGAGCTGATGGGCGCGCCATCTTCCCCGGCCTTCAAGAACGAGATTTCACGCAATATTGCCGAACTGGATCAGTTGATCGAAGAAATTCTGCTCGCCAGCCGACTCGATGCCCGCGAGGCGGACCTGGGCACGGTTGAATCGGTTGACCTGATTGGCCTGGCGGCGGAGGAATGTGCGCGGGTAGGCGCCGAGCTGGACGTGCAGCTGACGCCCGAGGCGCAGGCGGGCAGTTCTGCCTTGCCGGTGCAAGGCGTAACCAAGTTGCTGCGCCGGGCCGTGCGCAACCTGCTGGAGAATGCACGCCGCTATGCGGCGGGCGATATCACGGTGACGCTGGGCAAGACCCAGGGTCAGGCGGTGATCCGCGTCTGTGACCGGGGCCCCGGCGTACCGCCTGAGTTGCGCGAGCGCATTTTTGAGCCGTTTTACCGGTTGCCTGGGGCCACCGAACGCGATGGCGGTGTCGGGCTGGGGCTGGCTTTGGTGAAATCCATCGCCATTCGTCATGGGGGCAGCGTGTATTGCGAAAACCGCCCGGATGGCGGGGCCTGTTTTGTGGTGCAGCTGCCCCTGGCGTCAGACCGCAGTGTGTAAACGTTGCGAATTATCACAATTACTTACAAAAAGACGATCCATATCCCCCAAATGGGGGATGGTGTTGCCGCTTGATGCCTTGTAAAGTTGCGCCAGCTGCTGTCACAGTGATCAAGTGTTGGAGCCCAGTCAAGCTATTAAATAGACGGGCATCAAGACATTCAAAGTTTCCAACGACGTCCCTTCGGGGACTTTTATAAAGCCACCTTCGGGTGGCTTTTTTTTATGGGAAATGTGGCTCTAGCCCTCGTCGATACTGCGTAGATAGCTATATATTTTGTAGCACATCGGCGGCTGCGATGTCCACCAGGCAGCGGGTATGCCCCAACGGGCATTCCCGCTCAAAACAGGGCGCGCAGTCCAACGGTGGCCGGTAATCGGGATTGTTCTTGAGCCACAGCACGGTGGCCTTGTCATTCAGCGGGGGCGTGTGTAGCGGGCTGCTGGAGCCGAAGAGGGCAACCTGGCGCACGCCAAAAGCGGCCGCCACGTGCATCAGCCCGGAATCGTTGCTAACTATACTTTTTGTAGCAGCTATCGCACTGAATGCGTGGGCTAGCGACGTTTTTCCTGCAAGGTTATGGCATTTTCCGGGCTGCTCGGCGTTCACCGGCGCGGCAATCTCGCTGCACAGGTCGAATTCTTTGGCGGAGCCCAGCAACACCACGGGTAAGTCAAGACGCCGGGCCAGCTCGGCAAAATGCGCGGCCGGCCAGCGTTTGGCGGGGCCGTATTCGGCCCCCGGTGCAAACACGTAATAGGCGCCGCGGCGCAAGCCCATGGCTGCCAGGGCCTGCTCGATCTCACTGGTGGCCATCTGCAATTGCGGTCGGTCGCTGGCGACATCGGCCTCGCCACTGAGCGCCGAGTAAAACGCGACCATCGGTGGGCGGCGATCCCTGGGGGGATTTTTCAGGCGGTGCGTCAGCAGGCCGACCCGCGCCTCGCCCAGATAACCCACCCGCTTCGGGATGCTGGCCAGAAAGGGCAGCAGGGCGCTTTTCAGGGAGTTGGGGCAAATATAGGCGGTGTCAAACCGGCCTTCGAGCGCTCTAGCCAGGCTGCGCCGGGCCTTGAATTGCAGGCCGCCATGGGCAAACGGAAACTCAATCACCTCGGCCACTTGCGGCATTGCCCGGTACACCGGCGCCACCCAGGGCAGCGCGCCCACCGTGAGGCGTTCGCCGCGCACGCTCAATCGGCGCAGCAGCGGCTCGGTCATCACCGCATCCCCAATCCACTGGGGCGCGATGATGAGGGAGTTAGTGGTGCCCACTGAAGTGTTCACCATCCTTCAGTTTGTAGACGGTGCTGCAGTAGGGGCACTTGGCCTCGCCGGTGCGGGCCACGTCCAGGTACACCTTGGGGTGGCTGTTCCAGATTTTCATGTCGGCCAGCGGGCTGGGGCAAAACACGCCGCCTTGGTCGTTGAGGTCTTTGGCCAGCAGTTCAATGACAGAGTTACTCATGGTTTTGCTTCCTTCAGACCTTCGTCAGCCAATGGGCGTATTTGGGGTTGCGGCCATTGACGATGTCAAAGAACGCGCTCTGGATTTTTTCGGTGATCGGGCCACGGCTGCCTGAGCCGAGTTCGATGCGGTCAAGCTCGCGAATTGGCGTGACCTCGGCGGCGGTGCCGGTGAAGAAGGCTTCGTCGCAGATATAGACCTCGTCGCGGGTGATGCGTTTTTGCACGACTTCCAGTCCCAGATCCTTGCAGATATGGAACACGGTGTCGCGCGTGATGCCTTTGAGCGCGCCAGCCGACAGGTCGGGCGTGTAGACCACGCCGTTCTTGACGATAAAAACATTTTCGCCCGAGCCCTCGGACACAAAGCCCGCCGCGTCAAGCAGCAGCGCTTCGTCGTAGCCGTCGTCGGTGGCCTCGGTGTTGGCCAGGATGGAGTTGGTGTAGTTGCTCACCGCCTTGGCCTGTGTCATGGTGATGTTGACATGGTGGCGCGTGTAGCTGCTGGTCTTCACGCGGATGCCGCGTTTCATGCCGTCTTCGCCCAGGTAAGCGCCCCAGGCCCAGGCCGCGACCATGAGGTGAATGTCATTGCCCTTGGGCGAGATGCCAAGTTTCTTGTCGCCGATCCAGCTCAGCGGGCGCAGGTAGCAGGATTCGAGCTTGTTCTCGCGCACCACGGCCGTTTGCGCCTCGTTGACCTGCTCCTGGGTGAACGGAATCTTCATGCGCAGAATTTTGGCGCTGTTGAACAGGCGCTCAGTATGGTCTTGCAGGCGGAAAATGGCCGTGCCGTTCACTGTGTTGTAGGCGCGCACGCCCTCAAAGACGCCGCAGCCGTAGTGCAGGGTGTGGCTCAGCACGTGGATCTTGGCGTCGCGCCAGTCCACCATCTGGCCGTCCATCCAGATTTTGCCGTCGCGGTCAGACATCGAAGGGGGTAGGGTACTCATTGGGTTTCTCCTTTAATTAGTTGAGGACAGCGCTTGCTTGGCTGCGCGTAGCTGCAGTCTGTCCCGCAAAGTTTCAGATGGGCGGGTGCAGGTCTTGCAAAAGACTGATTTTACGGGGCCGGGCTGACGCTGAAATCGTTGGCTGCATCCTCGGCCTGAACCGGCCGAACCAGTTCCCATTTTTTCAACTTGCCGCCGTGAAATTCACAGGTCACATGCGACTGCGCGGCGTCAAGCCAGCGGTACAACTCGGGTTGGGTGGCTTGGGCGCTTTGGCGCTCACCCAGCGATTGGGTCATGGCCACCACATGCAGCAGGGTCATGCCCGGCTTGAGTTTGGCATTGAGCATGACGGCACTGCCGACATAGCCGATGGGCCGGTTGGCTGCGTGCTTGAGTACCTGCATCATGCGGGTGAAATGCAGCAGCAGCCACATGACAAGAGCCCCCATGGCGATGGCGACACCGCCCCAGCCATAAGCCCGGTAAGCGGCCGCGACCAGAACGACACAGCCAACCGGGACAAGGATTTTTTGAAATTGCATGCCCGGATTTTGACTTACTACCCCTCTATTTACGCCGGCCAGCGTACCGATACCGCCAGTCCGCCCAGCCGGTCTGAGTGGCTCACCTGCACTTGTGCGCCAAAGAGATTCCCGATTCTTTTGACAATCGACCAGCCCAGGCCGCTGCCCGGTCGCTCATGGCCCAGGACCCGGTAGAAACGCTCACCCAGTCGGGCCATCTCCTGCTCTGTCATGCCCGGGCCGCTGTCTTCCACCCGCAGAGTTGGCTGCCCGGACTCGGTCGCCACATGTATCCAAATTCGCGCGCCATCCGGGCTGTAGCGCATGGCGTTATCGATCAAATTGCGCACCAGCACACCGATCAGCATGTCATCGCCTGCCACCGCGTGCGGGGCGATGGCTTCGAGTTCCAGGGTTTGATGCCGCGCCAGCGCCGTGGGCGCCAGGTCGGCCGCGATGCGGCGCGCCACCGCGCTTAAGTCCACGCTGGCGGCAGCGGCGGTTGATGCGGCCGGTGCCGCTTCCAGGCGCGCCAGGGTCAGCAATTGCTCGACCAGCCGTGTCGCGCGGTCGCAGCCGGCCAGGGTGGCCTGCAAGGCATGCTGACGCTGTGCTTCATCGGCACCGGCACCCAGCGCCACTTGCGCCTGGGCGCGGATGCCGGCAATCGGCGTGCGCAGTTCATGGGCCGCGTCAGCGGTGAAGCGGCGCTCGGATGCCACCATGGACTCAATGCGCTCGAACAAGCTATTGAGCGACTCGACCATCGGCCGCATTTCTGACGGCATGGCTGCGAGCACCACGGGCTCCAGGGCCTGTGGCCGGCGTTGCCTCAGCGCATGACTGAGTTGCCGCAAGGGCGCCAGCCCCTGCCGCACGGCCCACCACCCCCCCAGTGCCAACAGCGGCAAGGCAAATAGCAGGGGGAGCAATACGCTGTGCAGGATGGCCCAAAGAATCGCGTTGCGGGATGCCGTCTGCTCCCCGACATACACCTGTACATCGCTCTCGATGCCGCGCGTGGAAAACACGCGCCACGAGTCACCCTTGCCCAGGCGCACCGTTGCAAAGCCATGATCCTTGGTGGACATCGGTATCAATCCTGCATTGGCCGAGCGCATCACCAACAGCCCTTCGTGAAAGACCTGAAATGCCACCTGGGGTGCGTATTTGTGCAGCGAAGGCGCGTCCGCTATGCCATCATCATCATCGTCTGCTGCCCTGGCCTGCTGTACCACCAGCAAGGCGGCCGCCTGGACCAAATGGCCATCGAGCAGGTCATCAAGTTCATCGCGTGCATCAACCAGCGTCATGATCGCAGCCCCCAGCCAAATCACGGTCACCAGCCCCAGCAGGGGTGCCAGCAGGCGCGCTTGCAAGGATTTAAGGGGTCGTCGCACCAGCTTCATGGCAGCTCCTAAGTGCGCAGCACGGTGTAGCCAATGCCGCGCACGGTCTGGATCAGGTCCGGCTGCAACTTGCGGCGCAGATGGTGGATGTGCACTTCGATCGCATTGCTGTCCACTTCATAGCCCCAGCTGTAGAGTTGCTGCTCCAGCTGCTCGCGTGACATGACGCGGTCCGCATTGAGCATCAGGACGTGCAGCAAATCGAATTCACGCGTCGACAGCGTCACGGCCTCGCCATTCAGGCTGACCCGCCGGGCCGCGGGCTCGAGCAGCACGGCGCCACAACGCAAGGCGTCCTGCATCTGCCCGTGTGAGCGACGCACCAGGGAGCGCAGACGGGCGCCCAGTTCATGCAAATCCACCGGCTTGACCACATAGTCGTCCGCCCCCAGATCCAGGCCGCGGATGCGGTCGGGCACGGCGTCACGTGCGGTCAGTACCAGTACCGGGGTGGTGATCTTGCGCGCCCGCAGGGCTTGCAATACGTCCAGCCCATCCTTGAGTGGCAAGCCGAGGTCCAGCACGGCCGCCGTATAGTCGCCCGACGCCAACTCGCGCTCGGCGGCCACGCCGTCACGCACCCAGTCCACCTGGAAGCCGAGCTGACGCAGTCCGGCCCGCAATCCGTCGCCCAGCATGGGGTCATCTTCAGCCAGCAGGATACGCATCAAAAAAACTCCAGAGTGATTCAGTGGTTCAGCACGGCCGTCTATACGGTCGCAGGGCTTTTAGTCATCGTCACGGTCATGTGAGCCGTATTTTGCCTTTTCTGATGTCAAGGCAGCGCCGGATGCCCCGCTTGACGGGGCACTCTGCCATTGCAGCCACCAGAAGCCCAACACCGCGATCAGGATGATGAGCGCCACTGGACGCCAGGGCCGGCGGATGCCTTCACTGGACGCGCCCTCTTTTTTGCCGGTCACCATGGCGCGCACCAGGTTTTCGCGGTGCAGCCAGCTGGCCAGCACCACCCCGGCCACATGCAGGCCCACCACCGCGAGCATGAAGTTTGCCGCGGCTTCGTGCAGTTCTCCGAGAAAATGGCCGCCGAGTTCGTTATAGACAGCCCAGCCCGTGCCGACGATGGCGCTGCCCAACAGCAGCAACAACACAATCGCCACGGCGCCTGCCGGGTTGTGCCCGACATGGTGCTCCGACTTGCCACTCAGCATGGCGCGTCCATACCGCATGACGGCAGCGGGCCCACGCACAAAGCTGGCAAAGCGCGCATGGCGTGTTCCCATCAGGCCCCACAGGATACGAAAGGCGACCAGACCGCCCAGCGTGTAGCCCAGGCTCACATGCACCAGGCTCCAGCGTTCACTCTCCGCCGTGAGGTAAGCACCGGCAAAACTCAGCGCCAGCAGCCAGTGAAACACCCGCACCGGGGCATCCCACACCAGGATTTTTGTCTTCGTCGTTGAATTAGTCATGACTTTTTACTTTGGAATTTTGATGTCACGTTCGCTGAAGCTGCCCTGTGCCGCATGGGTGTGGCAGGTCGCGCAATTGGAGGCACTGCCGACGGAGGCACGCTTCCAGACCCCCGCAGGTACCTCGCCATCACGGTGCTTGCGTAAAAACCAGGCCGATTTTGTGATGCGGTCCTGTGGCGGCGCTTCGCTGACCCGTTTGTAGGTGCCGGCGTTGGCCGTGAGCCAGCCGCTGATCGCGCGCACGCTGGCGTCGTCCAGTGAGGCGTCAGTACCGTAATGCTTGTCGAGTGAGCCCATCACGTGCTGCCACGAGGCGGCAGGCAACATGCCGGCAGGGTAGGCGATGTGACAGGCGGCGCACTCCTGCTGGTATTTGGGCAAGGGCGGCACCATGGGGCCCTTGGCGCCATGGTCCTCCGCATGGGCTGCGGCCACGGCGCCTGCCGTCAGCAGAAACGCCAGCGTTATTTGCTTGAAGTTTGAACTTGACATGAGGTTCTTTCAGAGAAGTTGATCGGGGATCAGCGCGGCGCCGGTCAGGACTGGAACGCGCGATAAAGAATTCAAAATGTGCATAGCACCTCCATGAGGTGTCATGGTAAGGAGCGCCGATTAAGCATTTCTTAAGAGACTCTTGGCCACTTGACGTCAGGGTGTTGCGTGCGCCAGTTCATGGCTGGGTGGATTCGGAGACAACCCCTGTCGTTCGTTGATGGATATCAACCCCCCAGGTTTTGCGATCTTGGCTTTGCGCCATGCAAGCGCTATTCTGTAACTTCGGTTTACGGACTTCCCGTGGAAGTTTCATCTTCTTTGCATCAGGAGCAGGTAATGAAAAAGCATTTTTGGTTACTGGCCAGTGGCTTGTTGTTTTTTGGCGTGGCCTCGGCAGCCCTTGCTGAAACCCCTTTGACACCGAAGGCCCAGTATGCGGTTGACAGCAAAAATGCATTGGCACGGTACACCGAAGATAAAAAACTCTGCAATGACGAAACCTCGTCCAACGCCCGCCTGCAGTGCCGTCGTGATGCCAAAGCTGAGTACGACAAGGTCCTTGCTGACGCCAAAGCTCGAATGCCAGTTTCCGCGCCTGCTCCCGCCAGGTCGCAGGCAGCCAAGGCGGTCTGCGCCGGTTGCGGCAAGGTGGTCGCCGTCCGCATGAGCGAGAAGGAAGGCGAAGGCGGCGCGGTCGGCCTGATTGCAGGCGGTGTCACTGGCGCCGTACTAGGTCACCAGGTCGGCAGCGGTATGGGCAAAGACCTGGCCACGATTGCCGGTGCCGCGGGGGGCGCTTACGCTGGCAAGAAGATCGAGCAGAAGGTGAGAACCCACAAGGTGTGGAATGTCAGTGTGCACTATGCCGATGGCCGCAAAAACAGTTTCGATTTCAATCAGGACCCTGGTCTGAAGGTGGGTGACCAGGTTAGAAATTCGGGTAACAGCATCGTTCGTTACTGAGCGCTTGGCGCTGCATCACGCCAGGCTGCGCACCACTTCCATCGCCTGCTCGACCCGCTCCACCGCATGGATGGTCAGGCCCTCGATGGGCTTCTTGGGCGCATTGGCTTTGGGCACCACTGCGACGCTGAAGCCGAGCTTGGCGGCTTCTTTCAGTCTTTCCTGGCCGCGCGGCGCCGGCCGCACCTCACCCGCCAGCCCGACTTCGCCAAAAGCAATAAACCCTTTGGGCAGCGGCTTGCCGCGCAAGGACGAGGTGATGGCCAGCAGCACCGCCAGGTCGGCGGCGGGCTCGCTGATGCGCACGCCGCCCACGGCATTCACAAACACATCCTGGTCCATGCAGGCGACGCCAGCATGGCGGTGCAGCACGGCCAGCAGCATGGCGAGGCGGTCTTTGTCCAGGCCCACGCTCAGACGGCGCGGACTCGGGCCAGCGCTGTCCACCAGCGCCTGAATTTCCACCAGCATCGGGCGCGTGCCCTCCAACGTGACCATCACGCAGCTGCCGGGCACCGGCTCGGCGTGCTGGCTCAGGAAAATGGCGCTCGGGTTGCTCACGCCCTTGAGGCCTTTCTCGGTCATGGCAAAGACGCCAATCTCGTTGACCGCGCCAAAGCGGTTCTTGATGGCGCGCACCAGCCGAAAACTGCTGTGCGTGTCGCCTTCAAAGTACAGCACCGTGTCCACCATGTGCTCCAGCACGCGCGGCCCGGCCAGCGCACCCTCTTTGGTGACGTGGCCGACCAGCACAATGCAGACGCCACTGGCCTTGGCGGCGCGCGTCAGGTGCGCTGCGCATTCGCGCACCTGCGCCACGGAGCCGGGGGCCGAGGTGAGTTGATCGGAATACACGGTTTGAATCGAGTCGATGACCGCGATGTCGGGTTGTGTGGCATCGAGGGTGGCGAGAATTCGCTCCAGCTGAATCTCGGCCAGCACCTTCACCTGCGAGTTGTCGAGACCGAGGCGGCGCGAACGCAACGCCACCTGGGCGCCACTTTCCTCGCCCGTCACGTACAGGGTGTTTTGCCCGCTGCGTTGCAGTGAATCCAGCGCCTGCAACAGCAGGGTGGATTTGCCAATGCCGGGGTCGCCGCCGATCAGCACCACGCCGCCTTCAACCATGCCGCCGCCCAGCACGCGGTCCAGTTCCTCATGGCCGGTAGGGGTGCGCGCCATGTCAACGGCGTCAATGTCGCCCAGGGTGGCGATTTCTGCGGTCTTGGCCAGCGAGGCGAACCGGTTTTTGGTCGGAGTGGTGCTCTCCGGGAGCGATTCAATCAGCGTGTTCCAGGCACTGCAGCTGGGGCATTTGCCCAGCCATTTGGGGCTGGTGCCGCCACAGTCGGAGCAAACGTAAACGGTTTTTTCTTTGGCCATGGCGGGATGTTACTGTATAAAAGAACAGGAGGCGAATGACCTTGGCGCTTCTCACGTCCCAAGGTCATGCGTCATGATGGCGGCCAGGCTGGCTGAATAAGTTGTCCAATCCGTCCATCTCCTGATTCTCCAAAAGCAAACGCGAGAGGATGCGTTTACTTTCTGCGGTGGTTTCAGGACTTGCGCATCATCAATGCAGTCCGGCTTGGCTTGCTGTATGCTATTAAAGTAATAGCTGCTTACGCATATTCGACGGGGGCTAGAGGCCAAAATGACTCATAAAAAGTTCAATAGAGTGTGTATTTACGGCGCCGGCGCCATTGGCGGCTGGCTTGGTGGGCGGCTGGCGGCCGCGGGCTGCCGGGTGAGCGTGGTGGCGCGCGGGGCCACGCTGGATGCTTTGACGCGCCATGGCTTGCGGCTGCGCGAGGGCGGGGAGGAAACTACGGTTTCGGTGCAGGCCAGCGCCAGCCCCGCCGAGCTGGGGGTGCAGGATCTGGTGGTGATCGCCGTCAAGGCACCTGCCCTGCTGGAGGTGGCGCGCCACATCGCGCCCCTGATCGGCCCCGGCACGGTGGTGTTGACGGCCATGAACGGCGTGCCCTGGTGGTTTTTCCAGGGTTTTGGCGGCCGCTTCGAGAACCGCCGGCTCAGCGCGGTGGACGCTACCGGCGAGATGGGTGCCGCCATCCCGGCGGCCAGCGTCATCGGCTGCGTGGTGCACGCCAGCTGCTCGGCGCCTGCGCCCGGTGTCGTCCATCACCATTTCGGCAGCGGGCTGATCATCGGCGAGCCTTCGGGTGCCAAGACCGAGCGCGTGGGTCAACTCGCGGCACTCTTGGGCCGCGCCGGTTTTGAGGTCAGCGTCTCCGAGCAGATTCAGAAAGACATCTGGTACAAGTTGTGGGGCAACATGACGGTGAACCCGATCAGCGCCCTCACCGGCGCCACCACCGATCTGATTCTGGGCGATGAACTGGTGCGCGGCTTGGTCTCCAGCGTGATGCTGGAAGCCAAGGAGATCGGCGCCTGCATTGGGCTCCCGATCGATCAGCAGCCGGAAGATCGTCACGCCGTCACCCTCAAACTGGGCGCCTTCAAGACTTCGATGCTGCAGGACGTGGAGGCCGGCAAGGCGGTCGAACTCGATGCCCTGGTGACGGTGGTGAAAGAACTGGGCACGCTGACCGGCGTGGCCACGCCGTTTACCGATGCCTTGCTGGGGCTGGCACGGCTGCATGCACGGGTGCGGGGGCTGTATTGATGTGGATGTCAGCTAGAGACCCATACCCGACATACAACTTCTCAATCTGCTTGCTCCAGACCAGTCACTCAAGTCCGTAGGTTCTTGGTCAGCAAAGCGGTGATGATTTGAATGAATTCAGCACCCGCCATCGAACCGGTCCCAGCCAGGGTGCTCCTTGCATCCTTACGGGGCGGGCTGCGTGACAGCATTCATTTGGAGAGTGACCGCAGTTTGTGCCAACAGTCTGCCGTTCGCCGATGCGCCAGTCTTCACGGCGACCAGCGTTTTACCCAGCACGACGCCCTCAAAGTGCGCGGTCGTGCCAAGGTTCACAGCGCCGGCAACCTGCCAGAAGATGTTCTTGGCCTGTGCGCCGCCAGCCAGCGTCACCCGCGTACCGTTGGCCTGATCCAGGGTTCCCGCCACCTGGAAGATCCAGACATCGTTCGGGCCACCCTTGAGCGTGACATCCGTTGATATTAAAAGAGGGGTTCCCCATTTGTAGAGGCCAGGAGCGAGGGTCAGCCCACCCACCTCACCAGCGCCCAGTTCGGTGAAATCGGGCGATACGCGTCCCTCAGCGTCGAGGTACGCGGTTTCCATGTCGAGCACCGCCGCGGTCAGGGTAGTGGCATCATTGATCGCGCAGGGAAGAGGACCCGCCGCATCGACGACGTAAATTTTTCCCGTCACTTCCCCGCATGTGAGAAGGAGAGCAGCACCGGTGATGGGGCTCGTTCCAACATCCCCAGTAATGGCAGATGCATAAACGTCGGTGATCCCGGTTTTGCTCAGAATCGTGAAAGTACCGGCTGATCTAAGGTTGACCGGCGCTGGGCCAACGCCTCTTACAGACGCCAATTTGTCGGCGCTTGGGCCTACAGCTACAGGCCCACCATCTCCTCCACCACCGCATCCGGACAGTAAAGCGGCCAGCAACGAGGCCATAACAAAGGGCCGGACGGTGGAATGTCTCTGTAATTGGTTCATTTTTGTTTTCCTATTAAGTTGATCAAAAGAAAGATATTCAATGTGATCGACCGGCTCACAGTCGGCTCAAAGACAAGGGTTCTGCGCCATCGCTTTCGCGTTGTGTATCACGTCGGTGATTGTCGATCTGTAGTCAGAGCTTGCTGTGTGCACGGGCGTACATAGCGCGGAAGAGTTACTCCACTTACATCCACATACACATAGCGAACAAGGTCGAGCGCAGCCGGACCGCACGAAGTTCACCCGCAATGTTCGCGACCGAACAGGCGTTCCCTCAACTCGATCCACATACTCTCACCGAGTGTTTGTACCCGTATCATCAAGTCAATAGCAGCCGAATATGCTCACCAACAATAGTCTCCTGACAGACATCTCTCAACTGGACAAACTCAACAAGGAAGTTTGGGCGGACTGTGTGAGAGTAAGAGAAATCACCCAGCGCGTGAAACCGAAATTCGGGGATATCTCGTCGCCTTCCCAGAACACTGTCAACGAACCGGAGTTTAAAGCGACTGAGACTCTGCCCCCTTTGGACCAAACGGCGCAATGAGGTTGGTGTCTCCGAAACGATCGATTTGTTAACACGGAAAATGAGGTTCGGAAAGTTATCGTTCTCGGAACTTGCGTGTCAATCAACTGATCCACAAATCAATGTGGTGCGACGCTTGGGTAAGTGGCGTAACGAAAATCGTTGAATGGGACTACCGGGAACCTGCCGTTGGCGAACACCCGCTACCGCTGCATTGTGGACATCAAAACGAAGTCAGGTGTTTGGCTCCATCAGGTGCGGCTCCTTCGTGGCCGTCAACGCTTGTGGAAGCAAATGGGCAGACGAAATGAAGTGTTCTATCGTGTGAGCCCGCGCACCATCGTCATGGTGCGCCACAGCCCCGGCGGCACAACTCGTTCTGACATGAATGAACGTGGTCTTCGACCTGTGCGTTTGCGCACACTTTGGGAGGCCCATTTGGTATAAGCTGCGCAGCACTATGACCGTACTTTCCTTGACTGTCGATGCCGTGCCGGGTCTATCGCGACTACATTCCCCTGTTGGGGGCCTGCAGTGAACGGGCTGACCAGCGCTGAGGCGGCCGACCGGCTCAAGCAGTACGGTCCCAACCGGCTAAAACCCGCACTGCAACGTGCGGTGGTGCTGCAATTTCTCGCGCAATTTCGCAATCCGCTGGTGTTGATCCTGTTGGTGGCCATCGGTATTTCGGCGCTGACCGGCGACGTCACCGGCGCCCTCATCATCGGCGTGATCGTGGTGATGAGCGTAACGCTGGATTTTGTCCAGGCCTACCGGGCCGGTCGCGCCGCTGAACGGCTGGCCTTGCAGGTGGCGGTCACCGCCACGGTCTTGCGTGACGGCAAACCTTGCGAATTGCCCGTGACGGAGCTGGTGCCCGGCGATGTGGTGATGCTGTCGGCCGGCAACCTTGTGCCGGCTGATGCCAGGCTGCTGGAAGCCAACGATTTCTTCGTCAATCAGGCGCAGCTGACCGGCGAGCCTTTCCCGGTAGAAAAAAAAGCTCCGCTGCCCGAAGCCGCCGGTACGGAACCCGCCGCGTCGGAGGTCTGGGCGCTGGACGCGGTTGATGCCGTCTTCATGGGCAGCTCCGTGGTCAGCGGCTCGGCCCGCGTGCTGATTGGCCGCACCGGCAGCGTCAGCGCCCTGGGCCAAATTGCAGTCAGTCTGGCAGAGCAGGCGCCGCCCACCGCTTTCGAGATCGGTACCCGGCGTTTCGGCCTGCTCATCATGCGGCTGACGCTGATGCTGGTGCTGTTCACCTTGCTGGTCAACGTGGCCTTCCATCGCTCGCTGCTGGAGTCCTTCCTGTTCGCCGTGGCGCTGGCCGTCGGGTTGACGCCCGAGCTGCTGCCGATGGTGGTGTCGGTGACGCTGACGCGCGGTGCCCTGCGCATGGCCGCCTTGAAGGTGATTGTCAAGCGTCCCTCCGCCATTCAGGACATGGGCGCGATGGATGTGTTGTGCACCGACAAGACCGGTACCCTGACCGAGGCCCGCATCCGGCTGGAGCGCCATGTGGATGCCGGGGGTCAGGATGATCCGCACGTTCTGGAATTGGCCTACCTCAACAGCTACTTTGAAAGTGGCCTGAAAAGCCCGCTGGACGATGCCATCCTGGCGCATCAGGAAATTGTTGTGTCTGCGTGGAGCAAGATCGACGAAGTGCCATTTGATTTTGAGCGCCGCCGCGTGTCGGTGCTGGTGGAGCGTGCCGGTGCGCGCCGCCTGGTGGTCAAAGGCGCGCCGGAAGATGTCCTGCGTTTATGCACGCACTACGCCGACAGTGCAGAGGCCACCGTGGTGCTCGACGAAGCGGCACGCGCGCGAATCAACGCGCTGTTTGACAGCCTGGGCGAGGAGGGTTTTCGGGTGCTGGGCATCGCCTCGCGCGATGTGGCCATTGACCACCCGCACGCCGTGGTCTCGGATGAGAGTGAGCTGGTGTTCGCGGGTTTTGCGGCCTTTCTGGACCCGCCCAAAGCCAGCGCCGGAGAGGCACTCAAAGCCATGGCGGCCAGCGGTGTCGCCGTGAAAATCGTGACGGGTGACAACGAGCGGGTGACGCGCCATGTCTGCACCCAACTGGGCATGGCGATTGAGGGCGTGTTGACCGGCACCGAGGTGGCGGCCATGAATGACGATGCGCTACGGGCCCGGGTGGAAGGCGTCAACCTGTTTTGCCGCGTCAATCCGGCGCAGAAAAATCGCATCATCCTGGCCCTCAAGGCGCGCGGCCATGTGGTCGGCTATCTGGGCGATGGCATCAATGACGCACCCTCGCTGCACACGGCGGATGTGGGCCTCTCGGTCGAAGGTGCGGTGGACGTGGCCAAGCAGGCCGCCGCCATGATCTTGCTGGAGAACGACCTGATGGTGTTGCACAAAGGTATTCTGGAAGGCCGGCGCACCTTTGGCAACGTGATGAAGTACATCATGATGGCCACCAGTTCCAACTTTGGCAACATGTTCAGCATGGCGGCAGCCACTTTGTTTTTGCCGTTTTTGCCGATGTTGCCACTGCAGATTCTGCTCAACAACCTGCTGTATGACGTATCGGAAATCACGCTGCCACTGGACAATGTGGACGCGGAAGACCTGGCGCAGCCCAAACGCTGGGACATGGGCTTTATCCGCAATTTCATGTTGACCATCGGGCCCATCAGCTCGCTGTTTGATTTCCTGACGTTTTACCTGCTGATCAGACTGTTCCATGCGCACGAGTCGCTGTTTCGCACCGGCTGGTTTGTGGAGTCCATCGCCACCCAGGTGCTGGTGATTTTTGTGATTCGAACCCGGCGCAATCCGTTACGCAGCCATCCCAACCGCTGGCTGGTGCTGACGTCTTTGAGTGTGGTCGTCACAGCGATGCTGCTGCCGTTCACGCCGCTGGCACCTTATCTGGGTTTTACGCCGCTACCGCTGTCGTTTTTCGGACTGCTGACGGCCTTGCTGATTTCGTACCTGGTGATGGTAGAAGGGGGGAAACAATGGTTTTACAAACGTCTGGTGAGGGCTTGAGCGTCAGTGAAGGTCTGAGCACGGCGCAGGCCGCACAGCGCCTGCTTGAAGACGGTCCCAATGCGCTGCCGGGTGGGCAGCACCGGACCTGGCTGGACATCATGCTGGAGACCGCGCGGGAGCCCATGTTCCTGCTTTTGCTGGCGGCGGGCTCGCTCTACCTCGTCCTGGGCGACTTGCAGGAAGGGGTGATTCTGTTCTGCTTCGTGCTGGCCATGATCGGCCTCACGTTGTACCAGGAGGGCAAGACCGAGCGTGCCATCGAGGCGCTGCGCGACCTCACCAGCCCGCGTGCGCTGGTGATCCGTAATGGCCGGCGTGAGCGTGTCGCCGGGAGCGAGGTGGTGCGTGACGATCTGTTGGTACTGGCTGAAGGCGATCGCGTCCCGGCGGACGCTTGTTTATTGTCAGCCACGGATCTGCAGTTGGACGAGTCGCTGCTAACCGGCGAGGCGATGCCGGTGCGAAAGATGGCATCAACCATTGAGACCACGGCTGTGCCACCCGGTGGTGACGATCTGCCTTTTGTCTATTCAGGGACGCTGGTCGTGCAGGGGCATGGCATAGCGCGGGTGACCGCCACCGGAGCGCGCAGCGAGATCGGCCGCATAGGAGCGGCGCTGGGAAAGCTGGAGGTCGAACGCTCGCCACTGCAAAAGCAGACGGCCCGACTGGTCCGCACGCTGGCACTGATGGCGTTCGGGCTCAGCCTGGCGCTGGTGCTGGTCCATGGTCTGATGCACGGCGACTGGCTGGCGGCCCTGCTGGCCGGCATCGCGCTGGCCATGGCCATGCTGCCGGAGGAGTACCCCGTGGTGCTCACCGTCTTTCCCGCTTTGGGCGCCTGGCGTCTGTCCAAGGAAAAGGTATTGACCCGGCGCATCGCCGCGATTGAGACCCTGGGGGCCACCTCGGTACTGTGCGTGGACAAGACCGGCACGCTGACCGAGAACCGCATGACCGTGGTGCAGATTTATGCACAGGGCGAGAGTTTGGCCATCGACTATGCGACCGCCGCCGAATTGCCCGAGACCTTTCATACCCTGGTGGAGTTTTCCATTCTGGCCAGTGTGGCCGACCCCTTTGATCCAATGGAAAAAGCCTTCCACCGGCTGGGGCAGCATTTTCTTGAGAATACCGAGCATCTGCACCGCGACTGGACGCTGATGCATGAATATGGGCTGACACCTGAGTTGCGCGCCATGTCGCATGTCTGGAAAGCTGTGGACGGTGAGGCGCACGTGGTGGCGGCCAAAGGCGCGCCTGAAGCGATCATGGATTTGTGCCATCTGGATGCCGGCGCGCAAGCGCGCATCGCGGCGGCCGTGGAGGCCATGGCCGCCACCGGCTTGCGCGTGCTGGGTGTCGCCCAAGCCCGCTATGCCGGCGACCAATGGCCCGCCATCGAGCATGATTTTGAGTTTGAATTCATCGGTTTGCTCGGGCTGGCTGATCCGCTACGCGCCGAGATTCCAGCGGCTATGGACCAGTGCCGAACGGCGGCCATCCGTGTGGTCATGATCACCGGCGACTATCCGGCGACGGCGCGTGCCATTGCCGGCCAGGCTCAACTGGATTTTGGCGAGGTTCTGACCGGTGACGCCATGGCGCTTTTGAGCGACGCCGATCTGCAGGCGCGCATGAAAACGGTGACTGTTTGCGCCCGCATTGCGCCGGAACAAAAGTTGCGCATCGTGCAGGCGCTCAAGGCCAATGGCGAGATCGTGGCCATGACGGGTGATGGTGTCAATGACGCCCCCGCCCTCAAGGCCGCCCACGTCGGCGTGGCGATGGGCGGGCGTGGCACCGATGTGGCGCGCGAGGCGGCAGCGTTGGTATTGCTGGACGACAACTTCGCTTCCATCGTGCGCGCCGTGCGGCTCGGTCGGCGCATCTTCGACAATCTGCGCAAATCCATGTCCTACATCCTGGCGGTGCATGTGCCCATTGCCGGTATTGCGCTGCTGCCGGTGCTGCTGGGTTGGCCGGTGGTGCTGTTCCCCTTGCACATTGCCTTTCTGGAATTGATCATCGATCCGGCGTGCTCTATGGTGTTCGAAAACGAACCGTCTGAAGCCGACGCGATGCAGCGCCCACCGCGCGATGCCAATGCGCAGCTGTTTGGCGGAATGACGTTGGTGCTCGCACTGCTGCAAGGCATCGGCGTGCTGTTGGTGGTGCTGGGCGCCTATGCCTGGAGCATCACGCGACTCACCGAGAACGAAGCGCGGGCCTTCACCTTTGCCACTTTGGTCGTTGGCAACCTGGCGCTGATTTTTTCCAATCGCACGCGAACTGGTTCCCTGCTGGCTTCGCTGCGGGTACCCAACCGCACGCTGTGGATCGTGAGCGGCCTGACATTTGGGTTTCTGGGATTGGTCCTTTACCTGCCGTGGCTGGCGCAGCTATTCCGTTTCGACGCCCTGACATTACCGGAGTTTCTGGCGGCGGTCGCTTTGGGCCTGGTCAGCGTGTTCTGGTTTGAAGCGATCAAGTTCAGTCGGCGTCTATCGCAGAAGCGGCCGCTGTGATTTGTGCCCGCAACGTTTCGATTTCGTCGAGTAATTGCAGTGCCAGCGCGGCGCCGGCGAGGTTGACGCCCAGATCGCGCTGCAGGCGCCAGGCGACCGTGACGTGGCGCACCTGAGAGCCGGTGAAGCGCCAGCTGTCAGGCGCGTGGCCAGTGATGGGTGCAATGGCGCCTTCTTCAATCAGTTCGAGGATGAACCCGGCCTGCACCGCGCAGCTACGGCTGACTTCAATCAGGGTCAATTCGTTCTGCTGTTCCAGGATGGCGTCGCTCGGGTGCGGCAGCGTTTTTTTGGTGCTCATGCTGGTGCTCCCAGTTTGACGCGCGGGTTGAAGGCTTTGAACTGCCCGGCCATGTCTCGATAAAACGATTGAGCCGCTTCGCTGTCCGCCGGGGGCAATGCAATTTTCAGCACAAAATAGAAGTCCCCCGGCGTGCGGGCCGGAATGCCACGTCCCTTGAGCCGCAGCTTGCGTCCTTCCACAGAACCGGCAGGAACCTTGAGTTCGACGGAGCCGCTTGGGGTCGGGACCTCGATCTCCGCACCCAGGGCGGCCTCCCAGGGGGTTACCGGCAGATCCAGGTAGACGTCGTGCTTGTCGATACGGTAGTGCGCATGCGGTCGAAACTCGACTTCGAGGAACAGGTCACCCGGCTTGCCCTGACCGATGCCGGGCCCACCCTGCCCGGCCAGGCGAATATGTTGCCCGGCGCGAACGCCGCGTGGAATCACAAACTCAATTTGATGTTCGCGCAAGACCCCATGCCCCTGGGCGTCGATCTCAGGCACCTGCAGCGTGACTCTGCGTGTGGCACCGTGGTAGGCGTCTTCCAGATCGATCTGGATTTTGGCGTGACGGTCTTCCCCCTGCGCCTGGAAGGAAGCGTTGCCTGGATGGCCGGCCCGCCCGTTGCCAAACCCGCGGCGGAACAGGGACTCGAAAAAGTCGCTGTGCTCGGCCGCCTCGTGCTCGTTATAGCCCCGGCCGGACGCCTCGAAACCGGCGTTCCAGTCGGGTGGCGGCCGGAAGTCCTGCCCGCCCTTCCAGTTGGCGCCGAGCTGGTCGTAGGCGGCGCGCTTTTCGGGATCCCTGAGCACTTCATAGGCCTCGCCGACTTCCTTGAAGCGGGCTTCGGCGTTGGCTTCCTTGCTGACGTCGGGGTGGTACTTGCGTGCCAGCTGGCGGTGCGCGCGCTTGATCTCGTCCTGCGTGGCACTGCGCTCAAGGCCCATGATTTTGTAATAGTCTTTGAACTCCACCTAAACCCCCGGCAAAGAAATGACTGTACTCCAGCTGCCCGCCGGCCCGGCATCGTGCGGCGTTTGCCCCTCTTGCCAAGGGTGGACTTGCTGCGTCAAGCCGTGTGGGCCATCCGCGCCTTCAATACCTGCTCCAGGCTGACCTTCACTTTGATCTTCTCCGCATTGAGGGGGGCGCGGATGGCAAATTGCGGGTCGGTGGTGTCCCGGTTGATGTATTTGCTCAGCGGCATGCCGTCCGGTTTGACGATGCTGAGCACGTGCGGTGTATTGGCGCGCAGGCCCCGCGCTACGGAGACCGCTTTTTCACCGTTGACCAGTTGCACATAGGTTCCCGGTGGGTAAAACCCGACGGCAGTTGCCATGGCCGAGCCGAGTTTCACCGTATTAGCTGGAGTGCACAGAAAAATGGACTTGGCCGCTCCGAGCGATGACATGGCGAGCCTTGTCTTGCGCGCCGCCATCTTGGTGACAAACTCGTCGGCCATGCGCAGCAGGCGCCGACTCTCCAGGTTCCTGGCCATTCCGCTGGACTCATCGAGTTCATGGTGCCAGCGCACGATGTCGAGCTGATCTTCGTCAGCCACACAGAAGTTTTGCAAAATTTCAATGCTCTTTTGTGGATGTTCCCGGATCAACTTTCTTTGCGCGTCGTTGAGTGTTGCACTCAGCGTGGCCAGGCTATCCTGAGCCCGGGCCATGCCAATGTTCATGGCCAATGCCGACCGGAACAGGATACGTCGGGCGGATTCTGGCAGCCCCAGCTTTGCTGCAGTCAGTTCGCACACGACGGCCGCCAACAGTGCGTGCGTGGCGCAATAGCTGAGCGATATATCAGACAGTGCCTGAAACAGGATGAACAGGCATTCGTCGGGATCGCTCTTGAGTAGATCAAGCGATTTTCTCTCGATGCATTCCAATCGCTGCAAGGGGCTGATGGCGGCCTTGCCCTGGTACAGCAGCCCCCGGAGAATCTCGTGTAAATTCAGCCAGCCGCTGAGGAGCTCTCTGCGAGACGCGCAATCTGCTTCTAATTGTTCCGCCGGCAGGCCGGGGCGCGCGCTGATTTCCACATCCCCGCCACCTTTAAGCATGGGGTGAACCATCTGCTCGTAACTTTTCTGCCAGGCCTTGGCATCACTGCTCGCCATGGAGGCTTGGCGGGCACTCAGCATTTCCTTGTGCTGTTGTGACAGGATGGCCTGACCTTTTCGCAGCAGCAACTTGCCGTTTGAATCCCACACATCAATGGGCAGTAGTTTCCCGAGTTCGAGCATTAAAACGGGGATCGGGACGTATTTCATGAAATGTCTTTCAACGACCGGCGAATTTGTGTAAGCAGGTACTAATCGGTCACCAGCACGGGCACGCGCGGGGCCAGTGCGCACATCAATTCGTAGCCCACGGTGCCAGCACAGTGCGCTACCTCATCAATACCAAGCACGACGCCATTTGCGGCGCGGCCCCACAGTGTCACCTCGCTGCCAAAGCCTGCGCCAACACCGGTGTCTGCCAGCGGTGTGAGATCGACGGCGAGCATGTCCATGCTCACGCGTCCCACCATGCGGGTGCGAACGCCGTTCACCAGCACCGGCGTGCCGGTGCTGCAGGCGCGGGGATAGCCATCGGCATAACCGCAGGCCACCACGCCGATGCGCAGGGGACGGTCTGCCATAAAGGTTGAGCCATATCCGACCGTAGCCCCCGTCGCCAGGTCCTGGGTTGCTATTATTTTTGAACTGAGCGTCATGCCCGGCTGCAAACCCCAGTCGCTGGCGCTGTGTTCGGGGAAATCCGGTGCACTGCCGTAAATTGCAATGCCGGGGCGCACCCAGTCTGACGCGGCATAGCTGTCGGGATGAGGGTGGACCTCGGTGGCCGTCAGGTTGTGGCGCAGTGTGGCGGCACTGTTGCTCAGCGTGCGTTCGCCGGGCAGGTCCCGGGTGACCGCCGCAAAAACCGCCATCTGGGAGGCGATGCCCGGTGTGCCGTCGGCGTCACTGAAATGGGTCATCAGTGAAATTTCATCGACCTGCGGCAAAGCATTCAGGCGCATCCAGGCGGCGCGGTAGCGCTGCGGCGTAAAGCCCAGCCGGTTCATGCCGGAATTCATCTTGAGGAACACCCGGTGCGGCACATTGGTCTTGTGGGCGGCGAGCATGTCAATCTGCTCGTCACAGTGCACTGTGTGCCAAAGACCCAGGCGTGAGCAAAGCTCAAGGTCGCGCAACTCGAACACGCCTTCCAGCAACAGAATCGGGCCGCGCCAGCCCAGGGCGCGTACCCGCTGGGCTTCCTCCAGATCCAGTAGGGCAAAGCCGTCGGCGCCCCGCAAACCCTCAAACACACGCTCCAGCCCATGGCCGTAGGCATTGGCCTTGACGATTGCCCAGACCCTTGCATCCGGTTCTGCCTCACGGGCGCGTTCGAGGTTGTGGCGAAGTGCTTCAGTATGGATGGTGGCTTGTATCGGGCGAGGCATGGCACTGCAGGGTGTCGGATTGAAGTCCTCCATTTTGCTCCTCGGGGGCGTGCTATAACCCGGTATCGTTCGGAGACATATTTAAAAAACCCACCGTGTCAGTAACACTGATGCGCGCCTGTAGACAATGAAACGCGGCTTTTTTATCATCATGTCAGCGCAGTTTTTCAGCTCGCTGGCCGACAACGCGCTGTTTGTTGCAGCCGTCCAGTTACTTAGAACCAGCAAGGCACCCGAGTGGCAACAAGCCGCCTTGGTGCCCATGTTTGCGCTGTTCTACGTGATTCTTGCGCCTTTTGTCGGGGCATTTGCCGACTCCATGCCCAAAGGCCGGGTGATGTTGATCAGCAACTTCATCAAAGTGGTGGGTTGCCTGTTCATGCTGTTTGGCACTCACCCCTTGATGGCCTACGCTATTGTGGGTCTGGGCGCTGCCGCTTATTCACCCGCCAAGTACGGCATCCTCACCGAATTGTTGCCCGCCTCACAGCTGGTCAAAGCCAATGGCTGGATTGAAGGTTTGACGATCACTTCCATCATTCTGGGGGTTTTGCTCGGTGGCCAACTGGTGGGGCCCGTGCTGTCGCCCCTGCTTTTGTCGTTTGACTTTCCATTCATTACCACCAGCGTGGACACGCCGCCGGAGGCCGCCATCAGTGTGCTGATATTCGTCTATTTTCTGGCCGCCTGGTTTAACACCCATATTCCCCTGTCGGGTGTGGAAATGCGCCCCATGCCCAAGCGAATCACCTCCTTGCTGCCCGACTTCTGGACCTGCAATGCCCGTTTGTGGCGCGACAAGCTGGGCCAGATTTCTCTCGCTGCGACCACGCTCATCTGGGGTGTGGCCGGCAATTTGCGTTTCATCGTGCTGGCCTGGGCCGCCGCCGCCCTGGGTTATTCCGTGACGCAGGCCTCGGCGTTGCAGGGTGTGGTGGCCATCGGCATGGCCGTCGGTGCGGTGGTGGCTTCGATGCGGATGCGACTGGAAGATGGCCCCCGGGTGATTACGCTGGGTATCGGCATGGGTCTGTTGATCATCCTGCTGATTTTTATTACCAACGTGTGGGTGGCGGCACCCTTTCTGATTCTGCTGGGTGCCTTGGGCGGCTTCCTGGTGGTGCCCATGAACGCGCTATTGCAGCATCGCGGCCACAATTTGATGGGGGCCGGGCGATCGATTGCCGTTCAGAACTTCAACGAACAGGCCTGCATCCTGACGCTGGGCGCGGCCTACAGCCTGTCCACCGGCCTGGGCTTGCCGACCTTTGCCGCGATCACGGTGTTTGGCGTGGTGATCGCCGGCTTCATGTGGGCCATCCGGCGCTGGCACGCACGCAATTGCGTCCAGCATCGCGCCGAGGTCGAACACCTGCTGGGCATTGCCCGCAACGACAATTTTCATGGCTGATGCCTTGAAACCTTGCGGGACAAGCCAGGAATTACGAAGTAATTTTGCTCGCTCCTCAATTGACTAGTCGGGCGCTCGCGGCCGCGGCGCTGACCTTCAACGCGTTTGTCTGGGGGGTGTCGTGGTGGCCCTTTCGGGTACTGCAAAACCAGGGCCTGCACCCGCTCTGGGCCACCGCCATCATTTATGCTTTCCCCCTGCTTGGTTTGCTGCTGTTCCGACCACGTGCCTGGCGTGGCATGTTGCAGCATCCGATGCTATGGTGGCTGGTGCTGGCCTCCGGCTTGACCAATGTGGGATTCAACTGGGCCGTGACCGTGGGCGACGTGGTGCGGGTCGTCCTGTTGTTCTACCTGATGCCGGCCTGGGTGGTCCTGCTGGCCTGGCCACTGCTGGGTGAAAAGCCCACGACGGGTTCTGTGCTGCGGCTGGCATTGGCACTCACCGGGGTCGTGATCGTGCTCAAAACGCCGGCGTCGCCCTGGCCGGTCCCCGAGAGTCTGGCCGACTGGCTGGCCCTCATGGGTGGTTTCAGTTTTGCGCTGACCAATATCCTGCTGCTCAAGCTCAAACAGACCCCGGGCGAATCTCGCATGCTGGCCATGTTCGGCGGCGGCGCGGTGATGGCCATCAGCGCCGCCGTGATCGGCATGGGGCTGGGTTTGGTCACGCCGCTGCCGGCACCGGGCACGGCCTGGATTGGCGTGGCGGCGTTCATCAGTCTGGCGTTTCTGGTTGGCAATCTGGCCCTGCAGTACGGCGCTGCACATTTGAGCGCCAGCATCACCTCGCTCATCATGCTCACGGAGGTCGTGTTTGCGAGCGTGTCGTCCATCGTGCTGGGCGCCGCCGAATTGTCCGGGCGTACCTTGCTGGGCGGAGGCTTGATTCTGCTGGCCTCACTGCTGGCGGTGGTGTCATTCGGCAAGCGTTGACGCATGGCCTGTCATCCCGGCGCAGGCCGGGATGACACCCTGTTTTGTGTATCAAATGCTGGGTGTGGCCAGGTAGGCGGCAATGTCGGCCAAATTTTGAGTGGTGAATTTGCCACTGTACATATTCATGCCGCCGGTGTTGCCACTGATGGCACTGAGGATGCGAGTGGGATTGTTGGCGCCATTCAGGACTTTATTTACGCTCGGTGTCGTACCATGACACCCCGCGCAGCTCGTAACACTATTGCTTGCATAAAGTGCCTTGCCGTTGACTGCTGACGCAGTTGAGGTTGCAGTCGGCGACGACGCCGCAGCTGTTGGCGCTGAGGCCGCAGGTGTTGGCGCTGAGGCCGCAGGTGCTAGTGGCCCGAAGGTTACATCGTGTTCGGCACCCTCCTGGTTGATTTTATTTGACTCCAGCTTGCTCTTGAGATCATCAAGCACTTTGTCGAAGTCGTTTCCTGTTGTCGAGCTTGTCGCGGCCACCAACTTGGAGCCAATCACGTCATCCGGTAGTTTGCTTGTATCTACGTGCAATGTGTCGTGCAAGTAGGTTTTGACCGTGGCGGTCGCGGCGCTCACTTGATCCTTGGTGTAGCTCTTGACTTTAATTGCATCAAAACTATCAAAAGCGCTTGCAGCCGTCCCATTGGCAAGCTTGGCCACCAGCAAATCAGTCACTGGCGTAATGTTGACGATGCCGGTAGTGGAAACAAGAGAATGCAGCATTTTCTGTGCGTCTGCGCTATCCCTGTAGGTCACCCGTGCCACGCAAGGCAGGGTAACGCTGCTCACGTCAATGCTGAAACTGCCGTCGGTGCCGGTGACGATGGCGCCGGTTGTGCCTGTCACGCATTTGAGTGTCACGCTGCCATTGACAATCGCCAAGCCAGTCGCGGCAACGCCCGTAACGCTGCTGACGGTGCCGTCGGGTCCTGCCGAGCCGCCACCCCCACCGCCGCACGCGGTGAGTGTGACGACGGCTGCGCCGATCAGGCCGAGGGTGAAATTAGATTTGAAAAGTTTCATGTGAAGACTCCTGGAGTGCTGGGAACAACAAAAAAGATAAATCAAAAGCCGGGCGTGGCGAGGTAGGCTGCGATGTCGGCTAGCTGTTGCGGGGTGTAAGCGTTGGCCGACAAGAATCCCATGTTGGTCGCTACGGAAGGGGTGCCGGAAGTAACGTTGGTGCTAATGGCACTGGAGATCACGTTAGGTGCGTTGGCTGCTTTCAGAATGTTGCGGGTGAGAACCGTCGCTGGTGGCGCCCCGTGGCACCCGGAACAAACTGCCGTGTACAGCGTATGGCCGGTGGCTGCTACACCCACGGTGGCCGCTGGCGCCACGGTGAAAGTGTTCGAAGCCGTGGCAGCGGCAGCAAAGGCCGTGCTGCCAGCCTGGCTGGCGGTGACCGTACAAGAGCCGGTTGCGACCAGCGTCAGGGTGGTGCCACTCACGGTGCAAACCGATGGCGTAGTGGACGCAAGCGTGACAGCCAGTCCGGACGTCGAATTCGCCGCCAAGGCGGGTGTCGCAACCCCGATGGTCTGGGTGCCCGGCGATCCGAAGGTGATGGTTTGCGCTGTCAGCACGGGTGCTGTGGCAGCGGCTACCGTGAAGGTATTTGAGACCGCTGTGGCCGCCGTCAAAGATGCATTGCCGGTTTGGGTGGCCGTCAGCGTACAGGAACCGGCCGCCATCAGCGTCAGCGCTGTATTGGTGACCGTGCAGACGGTTGGCGTGGCGGAGGCAATGGTGACCGCCAGTCCCGATGTTGAGGTGGCCGCCAAAACAGGGGTTGCAACGCCCAAGGCCTGGTTGCCCGGCGATGTGAACGTGATGGTTTGTGTTGGCAGCGCGGCACCGAATGCCAGGTAGGTGGCAATGTCATCGGCCTGCGCGGTTTTGATCGAACCGGCCAGGGAACCCATGCCGCCCTTGTTGGCCGCGATGGCGTTCAAGGTGCGCAGATAGTTCACACCTGCCGGGATGCTGGCGCCGTGGCAACTGCTGCATGAGGTTGTATAGACGGCTTGACCAGCGACGCCGTTCGTTTTCACCCCTGTGCTGGTGGCAAAGGTTGACGTGCTGTTTTTGCCGTCGTCACCCTCGCCGCCACCGCAGGCGGTGATAAGCAAGGTAGCTGCAGCGATGGCGCAGAGTTTGATCGCATTGGAGGTGTGGATTTGCATGGTTCTTTCTTGTGTTTGCTTAGTCGTGATGGCGTTGGGTTAATCAGTGGCGGCATTGCTGCGCAGCACTTGCCCGTCGTGCTGCACGGCCAGGTAGCGCATGCCTTGTGCTTCCAGCCATGCCGGGGCGTCGGGCCCCTTGAGCATGGCGATGGTGGATAACGCGCCGGCGGTAGTTGTGTTGGCGGCCAGCACACTGACCGATTGCCAATGCGTCACCGGCCAGCCGGTGCGCGGGTTGAGGACGTGGCAATAGCGCTGGCCCTCGTGGATGAAAAAACGCTCATAGTCGCCGCTGGTGGCCAGGCCACCACGCGCCAGCGTCAACAGGGCCAGCGGGGTATCGGTTTGGCGGGTGTCCTGGCGGGGGTGTTGAATCTCGATTTGCCAGGGTGTACCTTGCAACTCGGGCAGGCCCCGCTCGCCCAGGGCGTGCAGGTCGCCCCCCAGGTTGACCAGCGCGTGATTGATGTCGTGGCTCTGCAGTACGGCAGCAGCGCGGTCAGCGGCATATTCCTTGCCAAAGCCGCCAAAGTCCAGCTCCATGCCCGGCTGCTTCAGCCGCACCTGGTTGCCGTGCCGCTCAACTTGTTGCCAGTCCACCCGGGGCAGCAGCCCTTGCAGGGTGGCCGGCTCGGGCAGACGCGCATTTTTGAAGTCCCAGGCGTGGCGCAGCACGCCGGATGTGATATCAAACAGGCCATCACTCTGAGTCCACAGCGAGTGTGCAAAGTCCAGCAGGCCGCTGGTCTCCGTGTCGGTTTCAATCGCGGCCAGCCCGGCGGACTGGTTAATGCGGCTGATGACGCTGCCTTCGGTGTAACGCGAGAATTTCTTCTCAATGCGCTGCACTTCTGCCATGGCCTCATTGGCCGCCCGGCGCATGACGTGCTCGTCCCGGCCATCCATCTGCAAACTGCAGGGGGAGGCCATGGCAGAGAAGTCAAAACGCAGGGTCCGCCAGCGGCTCATGGCTTGCTTTCAGAAGCGGTGGGTCAAGCCGACTTGAATGAAGTTGGCGTTGAACGGATCGAGGCCGGGGCTGCCTGATCCGCCCAAATGCAGCGCTGCCGTTTGCCGGTAAGACTCGTATTTGACATCAGCCAGCGTGTTGGGCGTGAAGGCATAACTGACCTTCATCGACAGTGTGATAGCACCAAAGGCGGCCAGGCGCTGGTCGGTGGATTGGTTGCTTCCATGCAGGTTGTTGGTGTTGGCCCGAGCGACGACCGCTGGTTGGTCATATTGACCTTGTGCATCAAGGATGGGATCGAGGTAGAAATTCGCCGCGCTTTGGGAGTAATAGCGCGCACCCGGTGTGAACGTCCAGCGTCCGGCGGGCTGAACCCAATCCAAACCCAGGGTGTGCGACTGCACGCCAAAAGTGTCGCTGTAATTGCGGTAGCTGCTGTGCAGCGAGGCGTCAAATTTTTCGAGGTAATGGTTCCAGCGCGCCAGGGCAATCCAGATGTCGCGCTGGTTGGGGCGCTGGTCGTAGGACTTGTAAGGGTCGTTGAAGTAGCCGCTGCCGAGGCTGCGCGTGAGGTTGAATTGAACGATGTCGGTGGGGGTGAGCACCTGCGTGACGCCGCCCATGAACTCATTCGTGCTTTTGTGCCGGTTGATGGCGGTGCTGCCGCCGCTGTAGGTGTTGTCAATGGTGTCGCTGGCGCTGCCGAAACCCACGGTCCATGTGCGGTTGTTGTCGTCGGTGGACCAGCGCGCGTCCAGGCCCAGGGCGTTGGAGGTGTAGTCGTGCTCTTTTGAAATCGCCACACTGGCCGACACGGCCGCACGTGCCAGGTAGCGGGTGACCTTGACGTCGCCGGCCTTGCGTTCATCGCTCATGTGGCTCGCGCCAGAGAGCGCCGTATTCTGGGTATGCCAGCGCGGCGAGGCGCCCGAGACGTTGTCCGACACCCCGGAAGCTTCGATCGACCAGTCGCCAGCGATAGGGGCCTGCACATACACCTGGGCTGCATCAACCTTGATGCGGTCCCAGCCGGGCTGGCTGTCGTTGTAATGGCCATATTTGATGGCGATGGTGGTTTTTTCGGGGGCGTTTTCTGCCGCTGCACCCAAAGGGGTGATGGCGGCCAGCGCAGCCAGACCGGGCAATACCAGAGAGGCCAGCAGCACGCCGGTGGCAGTCTGGGAGCCGTTGATGTTTGATTTTTTCATGTTCTGTCTCTGTCCTTCAATTGCAGCCGCAGCCGCCGCCACCAACGCCGTAGCCGCCGCTGGAGTTTTCTTTGCTGGCGTAGATGTGTTGCACAAAGCGCTGGTCCAGCGGGTCACCTTCAAAGGTCATCATCGGTTTGGCCAGGTTGCCTTTATCCCAGGCGTTGACCTGGCCCAGATTGCTGCAGCCGCCCAGCCATGACAGGGTGGTGATCGCCAACAGGCTCAAAATAGTGCGGTTCATTTTTAGTCCTTGAGGTTCATGGCTTGTTTGATCTGGCGTTCCAGATCAGCACGGTGCTCATCCTTGAAGCCGCTATGCACCATCAGCACCTTGCCGTCCGGGCCAATCAGCACCGAGGTCGGCATGCCCTTGATGGCGTAGCTGCGGGGGGTTTTGCCGGCCTGGTCAAAGGCCACGTCAAAGCGTGCGGGGGTGTCGGTCAGGAAGGCCTTGGCGTCGTCGGTTTTCTGGTCGACGTTGATGCCCACCACGCGCAACCCCTTGGCGCCGTAGCGGGTCTGCATGTCGTTCATCCACGGAAACGACTGTTTACAGGGGCCGCACCACGAGGCCCAGAAGTCCAGGTAAACGGTTTTTCCCTTGTAGTCGCTGAGCTTGACGGCGGCCAGGCGCCCGGCCAGGTCAAAGTCAGGTGCTGCCTGGCCGGTTTCAATGGCCAGTGCCGGCAAGCCCAGCAGCGTTGCCAGTGCCAGGGTAGCAGTTCGTGCGTAGATTTTTTTCATAAAAGTAGATCCGTGCGGTTAGAGGAAAAGTAGCTTGCGCAGTTGTTAATTTGGGAAAATTTCCCATAAATGTCATCGATCCAGAAACCGCTGTCAAGCGTTTTTTGTAAATTTGGGAAAAAAACCCAAAAATTGCACGTAACCATTTGTTCGGGCACAATGCCCACTTGATGGACCAAGCCGTTACCCCATGACCGACCTGATACCCGCCGCCGATTCAGCCGCAGGCCTGCCCGAGCCCGCGCTGGCGGCAGAGGCCATTGCGCAGGTGCTGCAGCCCCTGGCGCGGTTGATGATTGACCACGGCCTGCAACTGCCTTCGATGCTGGAGTTGCTCAAAAAGGCGCTGGTGGATGAGGCCGTTGGGGGGGCGTATGGCCTGGCAGACAAAGGCAGCTCGGATACCCGCATTGCTTTGCTGACGGGGGTGCACCGCAAGGATGTGAAGCGGCTGCGCGAAGCGCCTGTCAGCGCAACGCCAGCCAGCCCCATGGTGCCGGTGGCGGCCTCGGTGGTGGCGCGCTGGATCAGCGAGCCCCGGTTTTTGAATGCCGACCAGACGGCCCGCCCGCTGGCCCGCACACCGCGCCGCGGCAGTGCCGGCGAGCCCGACTTCACCACGCTGGTGGGCGAGGTCAGCAGCGATGTCGGCGCACGGGCCGTGCTGGACGAGCTGGAGCGCCTGGGCGTGGTTGAGCTGCGCGAAGATGGCTATGTGGCGCTCAAGGCCGCCGCTTTTGTACCGCATGAAGGCCTGAGCGAATCGTTCCATTTTCTGGCGGCCAATGTCAGCGATCATCTGGCCACGGCGGTGCATAATCTGGCACCCGGCGGGCGCGGCCCGCGGATGCTGGAGCAAAGCGCTTTTTCACTGGATTTGTCGGCGGAGCAGGCCGAGCAGTTGCAGCAGCGGGCCCGTCAGCTGTGGGCCAGTGCCCTGCAGCAGTTCTTGCAAACGGCGACCGTGGCCAAGCAGCGCAGTCAGGCCGTGGAAGGGCCGAAACACCGGATTCGCTTTGGTGTGTATTTTCATGACACACAGCAGTCCGGGGAGGCCGTGACGACGCCATCTGCTCCAGCGCCCCGCAAAAACAAAAGAAAGTCAACGCTATGAAACAGCGTAAAAACTTGAATCCCCACGTTACCCGGCGCAGCTGGATCGTGCTGGCGACCTCGGCTCTGACCGGGTGCGGTGGTGGTGGCAGCAGTAGCAGCACCAGCACCACCACGGCGAACTCGCCTGGCACCGGCGGCACCGGCATTTATACGCAAGGCTCGATTTCCGGTTTTGGCAGTGTGATCCTTAATAGCATCCGTTTTGACGACACTGCAGCGACTGTGCAGGTGGACGGCGTGACGGCCACATCGGCTGCTTTGCGCTTGGGCATGGTGGCCGCCGTGCAGGGCGAGCGCGGCGTCGACATCACGCTGGGCACCGCCAGTAGTATTGAGGTCTGGTCCGTGGCCCAGGGTGGGGTGTTGCAGGTCGGCAGTGGCGAGTTCACGCTGGCAGGCATGACGGTGCAGACCGACAGCAGCACGGTGTTTGACGGCATCGCCAACGCGGCCGCCTTGTCACTCGGCCTGCGCGTCGCCGTGTGGGGCTTGCAGGCCGGGGCGGATGGCACCCGCTGGACCGCCACCCGGGTGGCGGTGGTGCCGGCCACGGCTGTGGTGCCGGCCACGGCTGTGGTCAGTACCGGTTTGGTCCGTGTGGCAGATTCACAGCGCTTTCTCAATGGCTTGCTGCTCACGGGCTCGGTCGTAGGCAACCTGACAGAGGGTCTGGTGCGGGTTCAGGGCACTTTGTCTTCTGACGGTGACAGCCTGGAAGTGGCGAGTTTCAAGTTGCAGAGCCCCGCGGCGGGATCCCAGCCGCAAGGCGAGATCGAAATCGAGGGGCTGGTGACGACCATACCGTCAGGCGGCCGTTTCATGCTGGGCAGCATTGTTGTGGATGCCCGCAGCGCGGTTTACAACCCGGCCACTGCCCAGATTAGCCTGGGTGCGCGGGTGGAGGTCTATGGCCGCTGGCAGTCCGGTGTGCTCAAGGCCACCGAGGTGGAACTGGAAGACGCGCAAATCCTGCACTCGGTGGAGATCACCGCCCTCATTGAACAGTACACCAGTCTGGCCAATTTTGTGGTGCGGGGACAGCGCTGCGATGCCACGACGGCAACGATCAGCCACGGCAAGGCGGCTGATCTCAGGGTGGGTGTCAAAGTCAAGGTCAAGGGCGCCAAGGCGGGCGGCGACGTGCTGGTGGTGACCGAGCTGGAAATAGACAGTTGACCGGCAGACTGCGCGTGTGCCAGGTCAATTGAACGCCCGGTTCTTTTCTTTTTAGGAGTCATCATGATCAGATGCCTGGTGGCCGCATTGGCGCTGTCCGTTTCCGTTTGGCGCCAGCGACGAACCGCTGCCCGCGAGTGAGCTGCAGAAAAACGGGCTGATCCAGTTCCCCACCCTGGTTGGTGGCCTGGTTCCGGTGGTCAACCTCAAAGGCATCAAGAGCGGCGATCTCAAATTCACCGGCGCTTTGCTGGCGAAAATCTTCGTCGGCCAGATCACCCGCTGGAACGATCCTGAGATCGTGGCCCTGAACAAGTCGCTGGTCTTGCCCGCATGGCCCATCAAGCGCATCGTGCGCGAGGACGCTTCCGGCGCTACCCGCAGCTTTACCGAGTACCTGTCGCACTACTACAGCGGCTGGCAAGCCAGGCCGGGGGTGGCCTTCAAGATCGAATGGCCGGGAGAACATCAGCAGGCCAAAGGCAGCAAGGGCGTGGCGGAGGCGCTCAAAGCCACGGAAGGCGGCATTGCTTACATTTCTTACCAGGAGGTCAACCGTCAGTCGCTCACCGCCGCACGCTTGCAGAACAAGGAAGGGCGATTTGTGCTGCCGTCCGAAAAGGGCTTTCTTGCCGCCATCGGCGCCAGCAGCATGGGCAAGAGCGGCGAGGAAAACGCCAGCCTGATCGATCTGCCGGGGGCCGATACCTGGCCGTTGACCGATGTCACTTACATTCTGGTGCCTAAACTCGCCATCGATGTAGCGCGCAGCAAAAAGGTACTGAACTTTTTCTACTGGGTCTTTGCCCAGGGCGACAAGATGGCCGCCGACACCGGTTTCGTACCACTGCCGACCCGTGTGCAGATGCGTGTTCTCAGCCGCTTCCGCGAAGTGGTGGGCCCCACGGGCCAGCCGATTGAATACCTGAGTATGAACGGCGGCCTGCACATGGCACGACTGGAGATGGCCCCTGGTTTAGCGAATATTGGCGCTGCTCAGTGACGCTAAAAAGTCCGACGGCGCCTGGTAACCAATCACTTTGTGGATGACCCGGGCGGCGACCGCGCCGTCAAAGAACACGATACCGGGCGGGCCAAACAGGCTAAAACGTTTGAGCAGGGCTTTGTCCTCCGGGTTGTTGGCGGTCACGTCGGCTTGCAGCAGGCGTACCGAGCCCAGACGTTTTTGCACGGCGGCGTCGCTGAAGGTGAACGTTTCAAACTCTTTGCAGGAGACGCACCAGTCCGCATAAAAGTCCAGCATCACGGTCTGGCCGGCTTGCTGGGCTTGCAGCAGGGCCGCATCCAGCTCACGCGCGCTGGCCACCCGTTGAAACTTCAGACCGGCCGGCGTTGCCGCCGACGCGCTGTTGCTGCCCGCGCTGGGTTTGAAGTGCGCCAGCGGCTGCAACACGGAGTTGCCACCCGAAGCGGCGCCCACCAGCAGCAGCGATGCCACCAGCGCCAGCCCGGCACCCGCGCTGCGCGCCGCCACCGGTGTGCGCGAGTGCTGCGGTGTGGCCGCACCAAACACGCCCAGCAGGGCCGCCGCCGTCAGCAGCCAGACCGCCCACAGCAACATGTGCACGGCGCCCGGCAACACCGGCGACACCATCCAGATCGCCACGCCCAGCAGCATCATGCCGAACACCTGTTTGACGCGCTCCATCCAGGCGCCCGCGCGCGGCAGCAGGCTGCCCGCGGAGACGCCTACCAGCAGCAGCGGCACGCTCATGCCCAGCGCCATGGCAAACAGGGCCAGGCCGCCCAGCAGCACATCCTTGGTTTGGCTGATATACACCAGCGCCCCGGCCAGCGGTGCCGCCACGCAGGGTCCGACCACCAGGGCAGACACGCCGCCCATGATGAAAACGCCGACAAAGGAGCCGCCCTTGAAGCTGTTCGACCATTCGGTGGCGCGGCTTTGGATGAAGCTGGGCATTTGCAGCTCGTAAAAGCCAAACATCGACAAGGCCAGGGTCGACAGCAGCAGCGCAAAAGCGCCCAGTACCCACGGGTTTTGCAGCGCGGCCGCCAGGCCTTCGCCCGCCAGCCCGGCCGCCACGCCAAAGCCGGCATAGATCAGCGCCATGCCCAGCGAGTAGGCCAGCGCCAGGCTAAAGCCTTTGCTGCGGCTGACCGGGCCGGTCTGCCCGGCAATCAAGGACGACAGAATCGGCACCATCGGCAGTACGCACGGCGTGAAGGCCAGCAGCAAACCGGCCAGCCAGAAGACACCCATGGTGCGCAGCAGACTGCCGGAAGCCAGCGTTGATGCTATTGAATCGCTAGCTGGTTGCGCAGTATTGACGGGGGCTACAGCCTGATTTGATGTGAAATTAACGGGGGTGGGCTGGATCGGGCCTGGCGCCGCGACGGCGGCTGTGCCTTCCTCCGCCTGGGTGATGAGGTTCTGCGTCGCCCCCAGGCCGGTGAGCGCCAATTGCAGTTGCGCACTGGCTGGGGAATAGCACAGCCCCGAATCAGCACAGCCCTGCCAGCCGACGGTCATCGGCAGGGCGGCGCTGCCTTGTGTCAGGTGCAAGTCCACGTCCACCGCTTGCCGGTACACCGTCACGGTTTTGTTGAAGTTGCTGTCAAATTCATCCTTGCCAGCGGGAAGCGCCAGGGGCGTCCACTGCACGCCGGGGGCATCGGCCTGCACGCTGATGCGCTCGCGGTACAGGTGGTAGCCCGGCGCAATAGCCCAGTGCAGCCGCACCGTGCGTCCGTCCACCACACTGGTCGAGAACGCAAACGCTTGGTCCGGGGGCAAAAAATCATCGGCCAGCGCCGGTGCGGCCCAGCCACTGACCAGACCGACCAATACCGTCAGGCGCAACAGCAGCCTGCGTGAAAAACTTGTCCATACCGACATGACGAAACCTCCAGCAACACAGAAAGTGCCATTGGAGCACATTTTTGGGAATATTTCCCAAAAATGTTCTAATTTCAGCCGGAGTTCAAAAAATGGGCTGCTCTGGCTAGCGCGGGATGGCGCGCAGGCGTGCTGCGGCTTCGCGCAGGCAGGTGGCTGTGGTGTCCCAGCCCATGCAGGCATCGGTGATGGAGACGCCGTAGCGCAAGTCTTCCCGTCGCCCAAGTTTTTGAGTGCCTTCAAACAGGTTGGACTCCAGCATCACGCCCTTGATGGCGCAGTTGCCGTCCGCCACCTGATGCACCACGTCTTTCAATACCAGCGCTTGCAGGGCGTGATTTTTGCGGGAATTGGCGTGGCTGCAATCGACCACGATGTTCACCGGCAATTTCGCCGCCGCCAGTGCCGCTTCGGCTTGCGCTACCGCCACTGAATCGTAGTTGGGATTGGTGCCGCCGCGCAGAATCAGATGCCCGAAGGCGTTGCCCCGGGTTTGGGTGACCGCCACCTGACCGGCGCCGTTGATGCCCAGAAACGCATGCGGCTGGGCGGCGGACAGCATGGCGTTCAATGCGACTTCCAGATCGCCATCGGTGCCGTTCTTGAAGCCGACCGGGCTGGACAGGCCGCTGGCCATTTCGCGGTGGGTCTGGCTCTCGGTGGTGCGGGCGCCGATGGCGCTCCAGGCAATCAGGTCGCCCAGATACTGCGGCGTGTTGGGGTCCAGCGCCTCGGTGCCGCAGGGCAGGCCCAGGTCGTTGATGTCGATCAGCAGGCGGCGCGCCAGGCGCAGGCCTTCTTCGATGTGAAACGAGTCGTCCATGCGCGGGTCGTTGATCAGACCTTTCCAGCCGACGGTGGTGCGGGGCTTCTCGAAATACACCCGCATCACCAGGAACAGCTGGTCCGACAACTCATCGGCCAGGCCCTTTAGACGCTGGGCGTATTCCATGGCGGCAGGGATGTCGTGGATCGAGCAGGGCCCCACCACCACCAACAAACGCGGGTCGCGCCCGCTCAGAATATCGGCCAGGGTACGCCGCGCGGCGCTGACGGTCTGGCTTGCCCGGGCGCTGGCCGGAATGTCTTCGTGCAGCTGGGTCGGTGACAGCAGGGTGTGTTGCGACACCACGTTGAGGTTTTCAAGTGCGGTGGGGAAAGTCATGGCTAATTTTAGTTGGCAATAGAAAACCTATTAAACCAGACTGCACCCCGAGCTGGCGGTTATCCCGGCGGTCGACAGCTTGCCGGAAAATATATAACAAATCTGGCTCCAGCCCCCGTGCAGCGTGCGTAGACAGCTATTAATTTCATAGTGAATTTTGGAGCGCTTGATCCAGCATTTCAATCCAGTGCTTCACCGGCGTGGTGGTGCCGCTTTGCAGGTGGGTGATGCAGCCGATATTGGCGGACACGATCACGTCGGGTTTTTCCTTGCCAAAGGTCTTGTCCAGGTGGCCGAGTTTGCGGTCGCGCAGCTGGTAAGACAAGTCCGGATTGAGCACCGAGTAGGTGCCGGCCGAGCCACAGCACAGGTGTGCTTCGCAGCCGGTCACCTTGAGGTTGAAGCCCAGCTCAGCCATGTAGCGCTCGACACCGCCGCGCAGTTGCTGGCCGTGCTGCAGGGTGCACGGTGGGTGGAAGGCCATCGTTGCGGCTGTGGTCTTGACTTTATCGCGCAGTTTGGCGCTGAGCTCCGGCAGCCATTCGCTCACGTCTTTCGTCAGTGCGCTGATGCGCGCCGCTTTGGCCGCATAGGCCGGGTCGTCCTGCAGCAGGTGGCCGTACTCCTTGACGGTAACGCCGCAACCCGAAGCGTTCATGAGGATGGCCTCGACGCCGGCCGCTCCGGCCTGGCCTTGCACCTGCGGCCACCACGCATCGATGTTGGCGCGCATCTCGGCTTTGCCGCCCTCCTGGTCGTTCAGGTGAAACTTGACTGCGCCGCAGCAACCGGCCTTGGGCGCGATCACGGTCTGGATGCCGGCCGCATCGAACACGCGCGCGGTGGCGCGGTTGATGTTGGGCGCCATCGCCGGTTGCGCACAGCCCGCCAGCAGCAACACCCGGCGGGCGTGCGCCGCCGTCGGCCAAAGGCCCGCGTCCTGCTGGGGTGGCACCTTGTTTTTCAGTGTGGCCGGCAGCAGCGGGCGCACCAGCTGGCCCAGCTGCATGGCTGGCGCAAACAGTGGGGAGGGCAGGCCTTCCTTGAGAGCCCAGCGCAGCACCCGTTCGCCCAGCGGGCGCGGCACCTGGGCATCGACCAGCTTGCGACCGATGTCCAGCAGATGGCCGTAGTCGACGCCCGAAGGGCAGGTGGTTTCACAGTTGCGGCAGGTCAGGCAGCGGTCCAGGTGGCGCTGCGTCTTGCGCGTTGGGGTTTCGCCTTCCAGCACCTGCTTGATCAGGTAGATGCGGCCGCGCGGCCCGTCCAGCTCGTCACCCAGCAATTGGTAGGTCGGGCAGGTGGCGGTACAAAAACCGCAGTGCACGCATTTGCGCAGAATGGCCTCGGCGGCAGCACCGTCGGCGGTGCCTTGGTATTCAGGGGCGAGATGGGTTTGCATGGGGTCTTAAAGTGTTGGGGGCAGCGCTGGCTTACAACGCGCAAGCTGCGGTCTGTCCCGCAAGTCTTACCACTCGGGGTAGAGACGGCCGCGGTTGAAAATGCCCGCCGGATCAAACTCGGCTTTGAGGCGCTGGTGAATGCGGTTCAGGGTCGGTTTTAATGGGGTAAAACAGGCTCTAGCCCCCGTGCTATCTGCGTAAGGAGCTATGAAAAGCGTAGCGGTACCGCCAACTTCGGCGGCGGCTTGGCGCAGTTGCGCTTGCGCCTCTGGCGGGGCCCAGAGCCAGCGCTGGCCGCCCTGCCACTCCACCAATTGCGGCCAGGGCAGAGCCAGCTCGGGCGCGGTTTGGGGCAGGCTCAGGCGCCACAAAGCCAGCTTGCCCGTGTCCGCTGGCTGCGCATCCGGCGGGGTGAAAAACGGCAGGCGCAGGTTGCGGCAGGCTTGCCAGTCGGGCGCGGCGACGGCGTTGTCCAGGCGCGTGCCGGGCACATCCTGCGTCATCTTGCGACAGGCCGATTCGACCGCCGCCACGGCGCCGCGCAGCCGCACAAACAGCAGTTCAGGGCGGCCGGCAGCGGACTCGTCGGACAGCCAGCAACTGGCGTTCAGGGGCAGCGGTTGCCCACCCCAGCGGTGCAGCTGGGCCAGAGCGCTGGCCTGGTCCAGCTGAAACACCAGGGTCGCCTCGGCCGGGGCCACTGGCAACACTTTGAGCGAAATTTCGGTCAACAGTCCGAGCGTTCCCATGGCGCCCACCATCAGGCGCGACACGTCGTAACCGGCCACGTTTTTCATGACCTGGCCGCCAAAGGTCAGCAGCTCGCCTTGGCCGTTGATGAGCTTGACGCCCAGCACGAAGTCGCGCACGGCGCCGGCGCTGGCTCGGGCCGGGCCGCTCAAGCCGGACGCGACCATGCCGCCGACGGTAGCGCTGCGGGTGGGTTGAGGCAATGGGCCCGTCGCATCGCGACGGATGACCGAAAAATGCGGTGGCTCAAAGGCCAGGCACTGACCTTTTTCAGCCAGCGCAGCCTCCAGCTCCAGCAGCGGTGTGCCGGCGCGCGCCGTAACGACCAATTCACTCGGTTCGTAGCTGGTGATGCCGGTCAGCGGGGTAACGTCCAGCAGTTCGCCTTGCGGCGACTGGCCATAAAAGTCTTTGGAGCCACCGCCGCGAATGCGCAGCGGGGTGCGGTCGGCGTTGGCGGCGTGAATGCGGTCGGTGATCTGGCGAAGCGGAAAGTCTGGGGCGTGCATGCCGACAATGGTAAGGGGCGCCAGGCCAGCACGGTTTGAATTTTTTGAAACCCCTGGGTTCAAAAATTTAGTCGCCGCCGGGCCACCGTGCGCCGCGCCGGGCCGCCCCAAGCAAGCACAGCCCCCTCGGGGGCAGCGACGATACGTAGTGCGGAGCGTGGGACAACCGTGCGCCGCGCCGGGCCGCCCCAAGCCAAGCACAACCCCCTCGGGGGGCAGCGCAGCACACGAAGTGGCAAGCGTGGGGGCGATCTCAGTCGGCGAAGAAGTTCACCGGCAAGCCCGGCACCTCCACCCGCATGGAAAACACGCAGCCTGACAAGGGGAAGGCTTTGAGTTCGGCGGCGCTGCGGTGGTGGCGCGCGCTGGTGAGGTACAGGGTTTGTAGGTCCTCACCGCCAAAGCAGGGCATGGTGGGGCATTGCGCGGGTGTTGCAAACTCGGCCAGCAGGGCGCCAGCGGGGCTGAATTTGCACACCCGGCCGCCCTCGAACATGGCCACGTAGTAGTTACCCTGCACGTCCACGGCGGCCCCGTCCGGGCGGCCCCGATAACTGGTGTGTTTTCTTGCCTGGTCGAACTGCCAGTCCGCCGGCTTGGGCTCGAACTGCGCCAAGGTGCGCTGCGCCGTCATGGCGTTGGCGTTCACCTCAAAATCCCAGGCGTGCACCACATGGCTGGGCGTGTCGGCCCAGTACAGGGTGCGGCCATCGGGACTCCAGGCCAGGCCGTTGGCCGTGCTGGCGTGATCCACTTTGCGCTCGATCAGCGGCGTGCGCCCCGCGCGACAGTCCAGTGAATACAGCGCGGCGTTGCGGGCCACTTTGGTCTCGTCGAGGGTGCCGATCCAGAAACGCCCCAGCGCGTCGCACTTGCCATCATTGGCGCGCTGCTGTGCCGGGTCGTAATCGAGCGTGGCAATGTGCTGCAGCGGCCCACCCCACGCGCGGGCGCGAAACACGCCGTGGCGCAGGGCAATCACCAGTCCGCCATTGCGGGCGGGCGCGATGCAGCCGGGCTCGGAGGGCATGTCCCAGCTTTCCACCGTGCCCATGTAGATGTTGGCGCGCAAGATTTGTTGGCCCGCAACATCCACCCAGTACAGCATTTGCTCCTGCGGCTGCCAGAACGGCGACTCGCCCAGTTCGCAGGGCTGGGTGGTGACGTTTTGCCAGTTGACATTGGGCCAGTTCATTGGACGCGCGTCACGAGAATGACGCTCAAGCACAAACCGGCGCTGGGCCTTACCCGAGCCGGGGCAGTTTCGCAGCAAAAAGTGTCACACGAGAGTTCTAGGGTGGATGTCATGGTTAGGGGTCTCCTGGCACAACATTGTGCGCCGCCGGTGGCGCATAAAAAAAGCCCACCGGAGCCTGGGGCTCGGGTGGGCTGAAAGTCTCAAGGAAACGTTTGCTTGCAGAACCCCCGTTAGCGGTTGTAGGCGGTTTCGCCGTGGGAAGTGATGTCGAGGCCTTCGCGCTCGTCTTCTTCGCTTACCCGCAGACCGATGGTCAAGTCGACAATCTTGTAGGCGATGAAGGAGACCACACCTGACCAGACGATGGTGACGAGCACAGCCTTGAGCTGGATCCAGACGGCGTCAGCAACCGGCACCGACGAAACAGCGGCCGTAACCCAGTCACTCACCTGGCCGGGGCCACCGAGCGCCTGGTTGTTGAACACGCCCGTCAGCAGGGCGCCGACGATACCACCGACACCGTGCACGCCGAAGACGTCGAGCGAGTCATCTGCACCCAGCATTTTCTTCAGGCCATTGACACCCCACAGGCAGACGAAGCCCGCCACGAAGCCAATCACAATGGCACCCATCAGGCCGACGTTGCCGCAGGCCGGGGTGATCGCCACCAGACCCGCCACCGCGCCGGAAGCTGCACCCAGCATCGAGGCTTTGCCGCGCATCAGCGCTTCACCGAGACACCAGGCCAGCACCGCAGCCGCCGTGGCCGAGAAGGTGTTCATGAAGGCCAGCACAGCCGTACCGTTGGCTTCCAGTGCCGAACCGGCGTTGAAACCGAACCAGCCCACCCACAGCATGGAGGCACCCACCATCGTCAGCGTCAGGCTGTGCGGGGCCATCGATTCCTTGCCGTAGCCGGTACGTTTGCCCAGCACGAAGGCACCGACCAGGCCAGCGACAGCCGCGTTGATGTGAACCACGGTGCCGCCGGCAAAGTCGAGCGCGCCCCACTGCCAGATCATGCCGGCCTTGGCATTCATCGCGTCAACCACTTCCTTGCTGGTATAGGCATCAGGACCCATCCAGAACCACACCATGTGGGCGATCGGGGTGTAGCTGAAGGTGAACCACAGCGCCATGAACATCAGCATGGCCGAGAACTTGATGCGTTCGGCGAAGGCACCAATGATCAGGCAGCAGGTGATGGCAGCGAAGGTCGCCTGGAAAGCCATGAACAGCAGTTCAGGAATCACGACACCCTTGCTGAAGGTGGCGGCATTGGCAAATTCGCTCTTCATCGGATCGAACAAGCCCTTCATCAGGATGCGGTCAAAACCGCCAATGAACTGGTTGCCCTCGGTAAAGGCGAGGCTGTAGCCATACAGGCACCACAGCACCACGATCAGCGAGAAGGTCACGAAGACCTGCATCAGGACCGACAGCATGTTCTTGCTGCGGACCAGGCCACCGTAGAACAGGGCCAGGCCCGGGATGGACATCATGATGACGAAGGCCGTCGCGACGATCATCCAGGCGGTGTCGCCCTTGTTGGGGACGGGTGCGGGCGCTGCGGATGCAGCAGGTGCTGGCGCGGTGGCGGTCACGGCAGCAGCGGGGGCTGCTGGTGCCGCAGGGGCCGCCGCGTCAGCGGGTTTGACTTCAGCCGGGGCAGAGGCGGCGGGAGCCGCTTCTGGGGCCGCCGGGGTTTGTGCCAATGCGGCTGCGCCACAGATGAGCAGACTCAAACCCAGGGTAAAGGATGCAAGTAGTTTTTTCATATCAGTGTTCTCGTATCGGTTGTGCCTGAATAGTTGGGGACAGAGCTGGCTCGCTACGCGCAGCTGCGGTCTTTCCCGCAAAGTTTTACAAAGCTTCCTTGCCGGTTTCGCCGGTGCGGATGCGAACGACTTGCTCGAGGTTGTAGACAAAGATCTTGCCGTCGCCGATCTTGCCGGTGCGGGCGGCGGCCTCAACCGCCTCGATGACACGGTCCACCAGTTCGTCGGACACGGCGGCTTCGATCTTGACCTTGGGCAAAAAGTCCACCACGTACTCGGCGCCCCGGTACAGCTCGGTGTGGCCTTTTTGGCGGCCAAAGCCCTTGACTTCCGTCACGGTGATACCCTGCACGCCGATGGCGGAGAGCGCTTCGCGCACCTCGTCCAGCTTGAAGGGTTTGATGATCGCGGTTACGAGTTTCATGGGTTCTCCTAATGGGTTGAGGACAGCGCTGGCCGCTTCACGGCTGCGGACTGTCCCGCAAATTCTTAAATCAAAGCGTGATCAGAAGCTGTATTTCAGGCCGACCACTGCGCCGCTCTTGCCCAAATTGTCAAATGTCCCGCCTTTGTAAAAGTCACCAGCGTTGGTGCCAATAGCCGCGAGGGAAACTGAGAGTCCATTGCCAAAGTCTTTGCCAAGCGTCAGCGAGTAGTCGGTGTAGTTACCGGCGTCATTGGCCTGGTTCGGAATGGTCTGGCGACCGACGTGCGGCGTGAGCGTGAAGCCATTGCCCAAGTCAAAGTTGGCTGCCACTTCGAAATACTGGCTGCCGGAGCTGCTGTTGTTGGCAACAAAATTGCTGACGCTGCGGCTGTATTTGGCGGTCACCACGCTGTAGCTCAAGGCGCCATAAACTTCGGTGGTGTTGGCGTTCGCCAAGCCTGTGTTCGCTGCAGTATTGCCGGGGTACTGGTAGGTGATCACGCCCAGGTCGTAGGTGAAATCTTTGCTGATTTCACCCTTGTAACCGCCGTACAGGTCAATTTCAAGCGAGCCGTCAGTGGCGCCAACGTAGTCCTTGATCCAGTTGACATTCGAGCCCCAGGCGCCCAGATAAAAACCGCTCTTGTGCGCAAAATCAACACCCGCTTGCAGCGCTGGCTTGAACGATGTTTGAGAGATACCACGGAAGCGATAGTCACTGACGGCGCCCACGTTGAACGACAGCGTGTAGTCAGGCTCGGGCGCTTTGGTTTGCGCCATGACGGCGGTGCTGGCAAGCAGCGCGGTCAGGATGAGTGCGGATGTTGATTTCAATTTCATAAAGTTCTCCAGGAAGGTTAAGGGATGTAACCGATACGCATAGACCGTGCCAGATATCGCGCAAGACCTGCCTCGCCCTTGTGCACCATTTCAAAAGGCTTGCGTTAAGATATCTGTATAAAAATACAGTTGGCACCGAGCTGGTGCGTACAAGCTGGGTGCCGGTTCTTTTTTCTGCACCCTTTTGGAGAGGAAGCCTCATGAGTCTGTCTTTGGTGCAAAGCCGAGCCCTGCTGGGTCTGGATGCGGCGGCGGTCACGGTGGAAGTGCACTTGGCCAATGGCCTGCCCAGCTTTACGCTGGTGGGCTTGGCCGATGTGGAGGTCAAGGAGGCGCGTGAGCGGGTGCGCTGCGCCATTCAAAACTCGGGGCTGGAGTTCCCGCACAACAAGCGCATCACCGTCAACCTGGCCCCGGCCGATCTGCCCAAGGACTCGGGGCGCTTTGACCTGCCGATTGCGCTGGGCATTTTGGCCGCCAGCGGGCAGATCGACGCGGCCAGGCTGGCAGGCCATGAATTTGCCGGGGAGCTGTCCCTGTCCGGCGAGTTGCGACCGGTGCGCGGCGCGCTGGCCATGAGTCTGGCCCTGCATGCGGGCCGGGTTGTGACCCGGCTGGTGCTGCCGCCTGACAGCGCGGAAGAAGCCGCCCTGGTGCCCGATGCCCAGGTCTATCGGGCGCGGCATTTGCTGGACGTGGTGCAGAACTTTTTGCCGCAAGCGGCGGATGCCCCGCCACCGGAGCCCGCGCCCGGCTGGTCGCGGGTCACAGCAAAGCCCCAGACCCACGCCGTTCAGTACCCGGATCTGGCCGATGTGAAAGGGCAACTCGGTGCGAAACGGGCACTGGAGATTGCCGCCGCCGGTGGTCACAGCCTGCTGTTGATGGGGCCGCCGGGCTCGGGCAAGTCCATGCTGGCGCAACGGTTTGCCGGTTTGCTGCCCGCCATGACCACGGATGAAGCGCTGCAAAGTGCGGCCGTGGCCAGTCTGGGCGGGCGCTTTTCACTGGATCGCTGGGCCCAGCGCCCCACTTGCAGCCCACATCACACGGCCAGCGCCGTGGCGCTGGTGGGCGGCGGTTCGCCGCCGCGGCCCGGAGAAATATCACTGGCACACCATGGCGTGCTGTTTCTGGATGAATTGCCCGAGTTTCCCCGCGCCGCGCTGGAAGCGCTGCGCGAGCCGCTGGAGTCGGGCACCATCACAATTTCGCGCGCGGCACGGCGCGCCGAGTTTCCAGCACGTTTCCAGTTGATCGGGGCCATGAATCCCTGCCCCTGCGGCTATCTGGGCTCAGTGCAAAAAGCCTGCCGCTGCACGCCCGATCAGGTCGCGCGCTACCAGGGCAAGCTGAGCGGCCCGCTGATTGATCGCATCGACTTGCATGTGGAGGTGCCCGCCATGCTGTCAGCTGATCTGCTGCAAGCCCGGCCGGGGGAATCAACCGCCACCATTCGTGAACGTTGCACGGCGGCGCGCGAGCGTGCTACTGCACGCCAGGGCAAGGCGAACCAGGCCCTGCAAGGCCAGGAAATTGATGAACATTTGTTGCTGGACGAGGCCGCCGCCAAGTTCCTCAATATCGCCGCCGCGCGCCTGGGCTGGTCAGCCCGCAGCACGCACCGTGCCCTGAAAGTGGCCCGCACCATCGCCGATCTGGCGGGTGCGCGCAGCACCCAGGTCACGCACGTGGCCGAGGCCATGCAATACCGGCGGGCACTGCATGCAGGCCTTTGACCTGACCGGTCCAATCAGCTAATCAGCTGATCTGAACAACGCCCTCCCGAATCATCAGGACCGCAAAAAGACTACTGACATCGACCGCCTGAATCAGCAATTGGCCACCATTCGCCTTGATGAAGTATTTCACCAGCGCGCCATCGGCGCGCCCCGCAAAGGGTGACGGCATGATCTGGGCCGCATTGAACTCCGGCACGCCGTGGAGCGCATCGACCAGCAGGCCAATCGTTTGCGCACCGTAACGCACGATGATGACCTGGCTGCTCTTGTCGATCATGGAGGGCATGCCGCGCAGGAGATAGCCAAGGTCAAACACCCAGACCGAACCATGGTTCTCAGCTTCGCTCTGCAGCGCCAACAGGCCGATACAGGCTTTGCGCTCAGCCCGCGATACCGCTGATATTTTCGAAGCTGACAGCGCCTCCAGCACGTGCTCGGCCGGCAGTGCGAACAGGGAGCCATCGATAAAGAAAGTTGCGAATTCGCGACCCCCCATGTCTGTCAAATCCGATTTCAACACCGTGTTGCCCTGGTGGCCAGCGCCCGGGCGCTCGCGCACTTCACCAAAAGAATCAAACACGACGGCCAGCACGTCTTCCCGATAACCATCCGACACCTTGAATTCCCGGTAGCCGCTGGAGACGGTGCAGCCCATGATCGCGTAATGACCGTCGTGGATCACGATGCGGGACGCGCTGCTGCCGTTCGGCAGAGCCAGCAAGGCGGGGTCCATTTTCAATAGGGTTCCAACCGGGCGTGTCGGATCCGTGCTGGCGATCACGCAGCCCAGTCGGTCAACAAACAAGGCTGTCATCCCCGCCTTGTTCCCCAGCCCGCCCCGCAGCATGGCAGAAAACTCGGGCGCTGCATCGAACACAATGCCGATACCTCCGACCACGGTCGCATCATCATCGGGGTGGCGGATCGCGGCGTGATAGATATAGGTGGGCCGGTCACCGTAAAGTGGGGTCGGCGCAAACGGCGTCACGTAGTAATCCTGATCACTGCGCAGCGCACGCACCTGCGCCAGCGTCACCGTATCGATGAAACTACCCACCACGGTCTCGCCATCCTGGTCCGGCTGGGTGCTGGCAATAATGCAACCGCTTGCGTCATAGATGAATAGCCGGGTGTAGACCGTGTACAGGCGGTTGATGTATTCCAGAATGCCGGTGATGCGCTCGACCACCTCAACATCGCGCTCCGGCACCGCCAGTGCCGCTTGCAACTCCGGCGTCAAGGCCCACCAGCGACAATCGTCCGAGCGTTCGTATAGATTGCGGTCCAGCAGATCCACCAGCAAGTGCGACACGAATTCCGAATCGCGCAGACTCGAAGCCAATACGGTTTCATAGAGATCGCCGATTGATTTCGAAAACAGTTCATTGCTGCGGGCGCCGGTTTCGCTGATCTGATCCAGGATCGTCTTGAGCTTCATCAGTTCGCCGCGCTGGCCGGTCGTCATCACCTGACCATTCCACACCACGCGCTGGATGGTTTCGGCGGCCGCCATGATCTCGTAGAGCGGTGGCGAAAACGATTGGGCGTGCGACAGCAAACCAGTGGCAACGCGGGGATCAAGCGCGGCCAGCGTACTGCTGCTAGCGCCGGTAAACGCAACGTCAACCGGAATCATGACTTGTCCCTGCCAACCTGGTGGCCCTGGGTAACCTTGATAACCCTCGGCGTGGAAGGTCCGCACCAGATATTCGCGACCCGCGAACATCATCAATTTTGGCGTCGCATCCAGGTTGACCGGCACCACGGCACCCCACGGAACCCACAACGCATCTGCACTTTCAATCACGCGATTTCGCCCGTCGAGCAGCATCATGTTGGAGCGCCCGGCCGGATCGCGATGCGACTGGAAGATGCCTGCCATTTCCTGCTCGAAGTTGAAGCACAGACACAGCACGCCGATGACGACGCCCGTGTCGGGATGCAGCATGCGGCGCGAATAAATCAGCGCCTGCTTTTTGGCGGGGCGCAAATCACTGGCGCGAAATGTTTCAACGTAACTATCGCTGGCCAGCGTTTGCGCCAGCAGCGGATCAACGCTGCCTTCCAGCGGCGTGGACTCGTCAATCTGCACCAGCACATTGCCGGCGGTATCCAGCAAAATTATTTCGTCATACACCGTGTATTTACTGCGGTAGGCACGCAGTCGCTGGCGAATGGCGCTCTGGTTGTCGGTCAGGCCGGCGACAAAGGCGCACAACTCGTTATCGGTGGCCAGAAACCCCACATCGGCCGTGCGCTCGTACAGATTGCGCACCACAATGTCGATCACATACTGGGCCTTGGTGCCAATCTCATCGAGCACCGTGGCCACTTTTTCACTCACCAAACTGGCCACCAGCTCCTGCTCGAGACGATTGAAGCCCTCGCGGGTGGCTGCCATGGTCGGCAAAATGGTTTTGGCTTCAACCGGGCAGTTCATCTTGGCAGCGGATTCAATCATGCGCCACATCAGGTTCAACTCGTGCAGCGATTGTTCGCAGCGAATCACGTCGCGCATATACGGCAAAAAAGTGTCTATTTGAAGCGTGGAGGTAGTGTCTGTCATATTTTTCTTCTGGTTATTCGCGGGTGATTTGTGGTTGAAATGCCATCAGTTCGGGCACTGTTTTTGGCCGACCCAATAGAAATCCCTGAATGAAGGTGCAGCCGAATTGGCGCAAAAAAATCAGCTGCGCATCGGTCTCGACACCCTCGGCGATCACCTGCAGGTTCATATGACGCCCGAGGTCCAGTATGGTGCGCACGATCGCAGCGTCACCCCGGTCGTGCGGCAAGCCACTGACAAATGAACGGTCAATTTTCAGTGAGGAAATAGGCAACTTCTTCATGCGTGACAGTGATGAATGGCCCATGCCAAAATCATCCAGGCTGATCTTGAAACCATGCTGGCGCAAGGCCGCCATGACCGGAATCACCTTGTCGGGTTGCTTCATCACCAGGCCCTCGGTCAGCTCCAGACAAAGGTGGCGTGGCGCCACGCCACACGCCTCCACCACGGCCATCAATTCGCCCGGCAAACTGGCATTGACAAACTCGGGCGCCGCCATGTTGACGTTGACTTGCAAGTCAGTGAAGCCGGCGCGCTGCAACAGCGCCAAATCGCGGCAGGCCTGTTTGACCACCCAGCGACCGATCTGCACGATCAGGCGGCTCTGCTCCGCTATCGGGATAAAAAGATCGGGCCGCACCACTTCACCGTCCGGCCGGCGCCAGCGAATCAGCGCCTCGATTGCAACGATGTGCTCAGCGTCACGGTCAAAAATAGGCTGGTACTCAAGAAAAAATTCATTGCCCACCAGCGCGCGGTGCAACTCGGCTTCCATCGTGAGTTGCTTGGCCAGCGCCGAGCGCTGCTCAGCCAGGGTTTCGGAGGTGCCGTTTGAGAAAAAATTCAGGCCATTGCGTCCGCCGTGTTTGCGCCGATACATGGCAGCATCGGCGCTGCGCATGAGTTCCGAGCCGGTCCAGCCGTTGTCGGGGAAGACGCTGACGCCCACGCTGGCGGAGACCGTCAATTCCTGGCTCTCAAACAGGAACGGCATACGCGCTGCCAGCAAGACACGCTCACCCACGGCCTGCAGTTGCGCCATCGAACCGGCGGGTGCCACCAGAATGGCGAACTCATCGCCGCCAAGCCGGCCCAGCGCACACCCCGCCAGTTCAAGTCCCTGCAAGCGCTGTGCAAATTCACGCAAGACCAGATTGCCGGCCGCGTGGCCGAAGGCATCGTTGATCAGCTTGAAGCGGTCGAGGTCGATATTCAGGACGGCAAACGAGGCGCCCGAGGACGTGGCGCGCAAGCATGCCGCATCCAGCAGTTGATGGAAATGCTTGCGATTGGCGAGTCCGGTCAGATCATCAATCTGCGCCAACTGACGGATGAGTTCCTGCTGCTCGATGCGCTGCACGGTCTGCGCAATCAGCGCGCCGATCGTCATTGAGAGACTCGGTAATTGCGCTTCGCGCTGGCGCGCCAGACTGCTATAGAACTCCAGCACCCCATGGTTGTGTCGGCGTCCGTCAACCGTCGATTTAGAAACCGGAAAGGCATAGCCGGATTGCAAACCGCTTTCATGGGCGCTGTTACGCCGCAAAAAGCCCTGATCATTGGCCATGCCTTCAACCCAGGCCGGCTGCATCGTGCGCCAGACGTTGCCGACCAGGTCTTCGCCCGGCGCCAGGCGAAGTGCTGAAGTTTTTTTGATGAACAATGCCAGCGGATAGTCCGGTTTATGCCACTCATATTGGCATGCCAGCCGATGGTCACCCATCTGTTCCTGTTCCAGTGACCAATAGGCACCACACTCCCATCCCAGGTTTTCACAGACCAGTTGGATCACCTTGGTCACCGCCTCGCCCAGCGTCGGGGTGCCGATCAGAAATTGCGTCGATTCAAAACAGAAGCGCTCACGCATCGCCGCCAGCCGGGTTGACGTGACATCCACCACGACACCGCTCTGGACGGCTTGCCCGGGCAGGATGTGTGGCGACGACACCAGGCGCAACCAGCGCAGACCGTCAAATTCATTGATGATGCGAAATTCACACTCGATGACACGGCCCGGTTCGCGCAGCGCGCGCAGGTCCGCCAACAGCAGCAAGACATCATCCGGGACCACCTGCTCAAAACAGCTAATCTCTGTGCGGTGAAAACCGGCGTCGACATCCAGCAAGCCGGCAGCGCCAGTCGACAACACCCATTGGCCCGTCTGCGCGTCGCACCACCAGCGGCCGAACAGGCCCATTTTTTCAGCGGCGTCCGGCACAGTTGCCAGCAGGTGTGCCGGTTTCAGTTTTTGTGTCAGGTCCGGGTCATGTGCGGCGGTCGGACAAGGACGGCACAACAAAGAAGGGTCACGCATGGCAAGCTATCGATCTTTCGAGTCAAGGTAAGCTTGTCATGCAACTTTGATGCCAGTTCTTCCATTTCCTCCATGAACGGGGGTCACGGCACCCACGCAGGTGCGGTGCTAGCAGCGCCAGTTTGTAAAACTACAAATTCGGTGCCAACAGCCGCTGCAGCGCTTGCTCGTTCATCTGCCGGCGTGCCGCCAGGTCTTTCAGCTGGTCGTCACCGATCTTGCCGACGCTGAAATAGGTGCTATCGGGGTGGCCGAGATAGAAACCACTGACACTCGCCGCCGGCGTCATGGCCAGACTCTCGGTGACGCCCATGCCAATTTCTTCGCAGTGCAACAGGTCGAACATGTCTTTCTTGACGCTGTGATCGGGGCAGGCCGGGTAGCCCGGCGCGGGGCGGATGCCCTTGTATTTCTCGGCAATCAGCGCCTCGGGCGTTAACGCTTCTTGCGCCGCGTAGCCCCACAAGTCGGTGCGGACACGGTGGTGCAGGCACTCGGCAAAGGCTTCGGCCAGCCGGTCGGCCAGTGACTTGAGCATGATGGCCGAATAGTCGTCATGGTCGTCCTCAAAGAGCTTTTCACGTTTGTCGACGCCAATGCCGGCGGTGACGGCGAAGACACCGGCATAGTCGGGCGCCACACCTTTGGGTGCGACAAAATCTGCCAGGCAGCGGCTGGGGCGCATTACGCCGTCAATCACCTGCTTCTCGGTCTGCTGGCGCAGGCCGTACCAGGTCATGGCGACCTCGCTGCGGGTGTCATCGGTGTAAAACTCGATGTCGTCGTCATTCACCGAGTTGGCGGGGTACAGGCCGATCACGGCATTGGCGCTGAGCCAGCGGCCTTCGATCAACTTTTTAAGGATGGCCTGGCCGTCGGCATAGACCCGCGTCGCCTCGGTGCCCACAACCTCGTCTTTCAGAATGGCCGGGAACGGCCCGGCCAGGTCCCAGGTCTGGAAGAACGGGCCCCAATCGATGAAGCGGGCCAACTCAGTCAGGTCAAAATTCTTGAAGACGCGGCGACCCAGAAACTTCGGGCGCGTTGGGGTGTAGTGCGCCCAGTCCACCGGCGTCTTGTTGGCGCGGGCCTTTGCCAGCGGCCACAGCGGCGTCTGTTTCTTGTTGGCGTGTTGCTGCCGTACCCGTTCGTAGTCGGTGTTGAGCTCGGCAATGTAGTGGGCGGACTGCTCGCCCAACAGGCCTTGCGCCACACCCACGCCCCGCGAGGCATCGGGCACATAAACCACCGGGCCTTCGTAATGCGGCGCAATCTTGACGGCGGTGTGCACGCGCGAGGTGGTGGCGCCGCCGATGAGCAGCGGGATTTTTTTAATGCGAAAGTAATCGTCTTTCTGCATCTCGCCCGCCACGTATTGCATCTCTTCCAGGCTGGGGGTGATCAGGCCCGACAGGCCGATGATGTCCGCCCCCTCGGCCTTGGCGCGCGCCAGAATCTCGTGGCAGGGCACCATCACGCCCATGTTGATCACGTCAAAGTTGTTGCATTGCAGCACCACGGTCACGATGTTTTTGCCGATGTCGTGCACGTCGCCCTTGACGGTGGCAATCACGATTTTGCCCTTGGTGCGCACGTCGCGCCCGGCCGCTTCGTCCTGGCGTTTTTCTTCCTCGATGTACGGAATCAGGTGCGCCACTGCCTGCTTCATGACCCGCGCACTTTTGACCACCTGCGGCAGGAACATCTTGCCCTGGCCAAACAGATCGCCCACGATGTTCATGCCGGCCATCAGCGGGCCTTCAATCACATGCAGCGGCCGGCCGCCCTTGGCCAGCACGGCCTGGTAAGCCTCTTCGGTGTCTTCGGTGATGAAGTCGGTCACGCCATGCACCATGGCGTGGCTCAGGCGCTGTTCTACCGTGGCGGGCTGTTCGGCGCTGCCGCGCCACTCCAGCTTCTTGCTCTCGTCCTTGGCCGCGCCCTTGGCGTTTTCGGCAATTTCGACCAGGCGCTCACCGGCATCGGGCCGCCGGTTCAGCACCACGTCTTCGACCCGCTCGCGCAGCTCCGGCTCCAGATCGTCATAGACGCCGACCATGCCGGCGTTGACAATGCCCATGTCCATGCCGGCCTGAATCGCGTGGTACAAAAATACGGTGTGAATCGCTTCCCGCACCGGGTCGTTGCCGCGGAAGCTGAAGCTCACATTGCTGACGCCGCCCGACACCTTGGCCCCCGGCAGGTGTTGCTTGATCCAGCGCGTGGCGTTGATGAAATCGACGGCGTAGTTGTTGTGCTCTTCAATACCGGTGGCAATGGCGAAGATGTTGGGGTCGAAGATGATGTCTTCCGGCGGAAAGTCCACCTCGTCCACCAGGATGCGGTAGGCGCGTTCGCAAATCTCGATCTTGCGCTGGTAGGTGTCGGCCTGGCCTTGTTCGTCAAAGGCCATCACCACCGCCGCCGCACCATAACGGCGCAGCAATTTGGCCTGGTGCTTGAAGGCCTCCACGCCTTCCTTCATGCTGATGGAGTTGACGATGCCCTTGCCCTGTACGCAGCGCAGCCCGGCCTCGATCACGCTCCACTTGCTGGAGTCAATCATGATCGGCACGCGGCAAATGTCGGGTTCGGAGGCAATCAGGTTCAGGAAGCGCACCATGGCGGCCTGGCTGTCCAGCATGGCCTCGTCCATGTTGATGTCGATGATCTGCGCACCGTTTTCGACCTGCTGGCGCGCCACCGCCAGCGCCTGCTCGAACTCGCCATTCAGGATCATGCGGGCGAAGGCTTTGGAGCCAGTCACATTGGTGCGTTCACCAATGTTGACAAACGTGGCGCTTGGGGACAGACCTTCAGCGCTGTCCTCAACTGAATAGACGGAGCCAATGGTCACGGGCTCCAGGCCGGATAACTTCATGGGGGGAACAACGATATCGGACATGCGTCTCACCTGTGGGTAACTTTAATCAGGTGAGCGTCGTTGGGAATATCCAAGCCTGACAGGTCTTGTGACCCGCTGCAACGCTCCTTGGATGGGCAAGATTTTAAGGGCTAAAGCCGCCCAGGACATTTTCCCTGCGTATGTACACCGCCTCACGTCGCTGTTTAGTTGCCAGGCCAGCGCCTTGGGTCGCGACGGTGATGCAGGCAGGCCAGTACCGAGACGCGTTGCTCGCTCAACAGTTCGAAATGCAGGGCATAAGGAAATCGTCGCAACAAGATCCGGCGGAAGCGACCCCGTGTGGGCGGAAAGGCTTGTGGGTTGCGCGTCAGTTGTTCTTCGGCCGCTGCGAGCACGCGCAAAAAATCGCCACCCAGGCCGTAGGATTTTTGTTCGTACCAGTCAAAGGTTTCGGAAATTTCGGCCTGCGCCGCCGCTTCAAAAATGACCTGCCAGGTCACAGGCGCACGCCAAGCGATTGCGCAATCTGGGCCAGGCTTTTGCCCTGTCCTGGGTGGGCTTCACGCCAGGCAGCGCGGCGTTCCAGTTCATCCAAAACTTCAGGCCTGGTTTCCATACTGGTTTCGGCAGCAAATTCATCCCACAGGTCTTCCACCAATTGAAGGCGTTCAAACCTGCCAAGATGTGCAACGGGTTGCAGTGTGGATTTCATGCAGCAAAGTCTAGCACTCGTGATTCAGGCCGTTTCTTTATAGAAATAAGACTTTTGCAGCACGCGCCCCGGCAGCGGTGCCACCGCCTGGCTGATGGCGCCGATGTGCTCCGGCGTGGTGCCGCAGCAGCCGCCCACGATATTGACCAGCCCTTCGGCGGCAAATTCATGCAGCAGACGGCTGGTGTCGGCCGGGGTTTCGTCAAAGCCGGTGTCGCTCATCGGGTTGGGCAAGCCGGCGTTGGGGTAGCAGCTGATGAAAGTATCCGGCGCCACGCGGGCCAGTTCCTGGATGTAGGGGCGCATCAGTGCCGCACCCAGAGCGCAGTTCAGCCCGATGGCCAGTGGCCGGGCATGGCGCACGCTGTACCAGAAGGCAGTCACGGTCTGGCCGCTCAGGATGCGGCCGGAGGCATCGGTCACGGTGCCGCTGATGATCAGGGGCAAACGCTCGCCTGATTTTTCAAAGTATTCGTCAATGGCAAACAGCGCCGCCTTGGCGTTGAGTGTGTCGAAAATGGTTTCCACCAGCAGCGCGTCGGCGCCGCCTTCCACCAGCGCCTGCACCTGCTCGTAATAGGCGGCGCGCAGCTGCTCGAAGCTCACGTTGCGGGCGCCGGGGTCATTCACATCCGGGCTGATGCTGGCGGTTTTGGGCGTCGGGCCCAGGGCGCCCAGCACAAAACGGGGTTTGTCGGGGGTGGCGAACTTGTCGCAGGCGGCGCGCGCCAGTTTGGCCGAGGCCAAATTCATCTCAGCCGCCAGTTCGGCCATGTCGTAATCGGCCTGGGCAATCGACGTGGCACCAAAAGTGTTGGTCTCTATCATGTCGGCACCGGCCGCCAGGTAACGTTCGTGGATGCTGGAGATGACATCCGGGCGCGTCAGCGACAGCAGCTCGTTGTTGCCCTTCACGTCCTTGTGAAAGTCCTTGAAGCGCTCGCCGCGGTACTGCGCTTCGTCCAGTTTGAAGCGCTGGATCATGGTGCCCATGGCGCCGTCCAGAACCATGATGCGGTTTTGCAAAATCTCGGGCAGGGCCTGGCCGCGGGTGTAATGGAGTGGTTTCATAGCCGGGTATTGTAGAAAGCCGGGGCGCTTGGCCGGCGCTGGGTGGGACAATTGGCGCAACAGTTGCCGGGGCATTCTCGGCCCGAACTGCGGTCCGCCCCCGGATTATGGGTAATTTTGACCCCTAGCCCTTATGCAGCTTGCGCAAGCAGCTACTAAATTTATAGCATCAGATTTTGTCTATCCACCTCATTCTTCAAGAAGTCTTCGGTTACGGCCAGTTTCGTGGCCCCCAGCAAGCCATCATCGAGCATGTGGTGGGCGGGGGCGATGCGCTGGTGCTGATGCCTACCGGCGGCGGCAAATCGCTGTGTTACCAGATTCCGGCGATTGCGCGCGAGCAAGCCGGGCAGGGCATCACGGTGGTGATCTCGCCGTTGATCGCGCTGATGCACGACCAGGTCGGCGCGCTGCATGAAGCCGGTGTCAGCGCCGCGTTTCTGAACTCCACCTTGTCGTTTGAGGAAGCCTCGCAGGTCGAAAAACGCCTGCTGCGCGGCGACATTACCCTGCTGTATTGCGCGCCCGAGCGGGTCATGACGCCGCGTTTTCTGGCGCAGCTCGATTCTCTGTACGAGCGCGGAAAGTTGAGCCTGTTTGCCATCGACGAGGCGCATTGCGTGAGCCAGTGGGGCCACGACTTCCGGCCCGAGTACCGCGCCCTGACCGTGCTGCACGAGCGCTACGGCACGGTGCCACGCATCGCACTCACCGCCACCGCCGATGCCCTGACCCGCGCCGACATCGTGGAGCGTCTGCAGTTGCAGGACGCCCAGCAGTTTGTCAGCAGCTTCGACCGCCCCAACATCAGCTACACCATTGTTGAGAAGACACAGGCCACGCAACAGCTACTGCGCTTCATCTCGAATGAGCACCGGGGCGACGCCGGCATTGTCTACTGCCAGTCGCGCAAGCGGGTGGAAGAGATCGCCGAGATGCTGTGCGATGAAGGCATCGCCGCGCTGCCCTACCACGCCGGGCTGGACACCAAGGTGCGGCAAGCCAATCAGGACCAGTTTCTGCGCAGCGAAGGCATTGTGATGGTGGCCACTATCGCTTTCGGCATGGGCATCGACAAGCCCGATGTGCGCTTTGTCGCGCATCTGGACATGCCCAAAAACATCGAAGGCTATTACCAGGAAACCGGCCGCGCCGGGCGCGATGGCGAGGCCGCCGACGCCTGGATGTGCTATGGCCTGCAAGACGTGGTGAACCAGCGCCGCATGATTGACGAGAGCCCGGCCGGTGAAGAATTCAAGCAGGGCCTGCGCGGCAAGCTCGACGCTTTGCTGGGCCTGGCCGAGGCCACCGATTGCCGTCGCGTGCGCTTGTTAAGTTATTTTGGTGAAGAGTACGGCGCAATGACAAGCGCGGGGGAAGGGCAATTTTCCGCCGGGCCGCCCCAAGGAAAATCAGCCCCCTCGGGAGGCCGCGCAGTACGCGAAGCGACAAGCGTGGGGGTCAAATGCGGCAATTGCGACAACTGCCTGCAGCCGCCGGCGGTGTGGGACGGCACCGATGCCGCCCGCAAGCTGCTCAGCACCATCTACCGCGTGCAGCAGATGGGCGGCAGCTATGGCGCGGTGCACATCATGGATATTTTGCGGGGCAAAAGCACCGAGAAGGTGACGCAGCGTGGGCACGAAACATTGAGTACGTTCGGCATTGGCGCGGACTTGAGTGAAGTGCAATTGCGCGGCGTGCTGCGCCAGCTGATCGCCATCGGCGCCGTGGCAGTCGATGCCCAGGCCTTCAACACCCTGCAACTGACCGAGGGCTCGCGTGCCGTGCTCAAAGGCGAGGTGCCGGTGCAACTGCGTGCCTCCGTCTCAACGCCGGCCGAGCGCAAAGCCAAACGCGGCAGCACCCCCAGCGCGGTCGCCAAAGCGCCCGCTTCACTGGACGCCGAGGGCCAAAACCGTTACTTGGCCCTGAAAGCCTGGCGCGCCGAGGTGGCGAAGGAACACAACCTGCCCGCCTACGTGATTTTTCACGACGCCACGCTGGTGGCGATTGCCGAGCGCTCCCCGCAATCGCTGGACGACCTGCAAGGCATCACCGGCATTGGTGCCAAGAAGCTGGAAGCCTATGGGCAAGAGGTGCTGCGGGTGATGGTGAGTGTGTGACGCGCCACATCCGGCTGCTGCCGTTGACGCCGAAATTAAGAACGTTTTAGGCCTCTAGCCCCCGTGGAATATGCGCAAGGGGCTATATATTTTGTAGCGGATCGATGCTGGAAAAGGTGGTTGTAATGTTGAAATCCCCTCAATTGGGGACCACCTGGAACGTTCTGCCATCGGCTGCAGATGTTGAATTCTGGCCCTGAACAATAAGCGGCGTAAACACTCGAATAACCGTTGTGCTGGGGACCGTGAACTCAGCTTTTAGAGTGGATTTCCCGCTCCCCTTTGTGATCACCTCGACATCTTGGGCAACGCCCGAATTGTCCGCCGCCAGAACGACAAGCTTGATAGTTCCTGATTCTGCAGTCAGGACATAACTGACGTCGACCTTCAGCTTTACCTGTTCACCAGAGCGAAGGATTTGGGTTGTGTCAGGTGAGATGGACGTGATTTGCGCCAATGAACCAAACTGCGGCATATCGGTGTGTTGCTTAGCGAGTTGGCAACCCGGCAGAAGGCAGGAAACAGCAATCGCCGCGAACAGCGAGGGTAGAAATTTGGTAGGCATCATAGAGTTCCAACGTGGACTACATCAAGTCAAATCCTGAACCAGTTGACGATGAAACGCTTGATAAATGTCAAAGGAGCGGAGTGACTGGCAAATAGAAAAACGTAACGCCCGTCGCTGACCAGCGATAGGCTGATCAGTGGCCAAGCCGCGCGCGGCTCTTGCATATCGGCTGTTCTGCAGCCGGCTTTTCAGGTAATGTGCGCTATGGCCGATCCTATTCCCGCGACTCTGCATCCCTGGGTCATTTACTGTGACGGCAGCGCGATGCCGAACCCGGGCCACATGGGCATTGGCGCGGTATTCACCGAGCCCAATGGCACTCGTCACACCCTCTCGCAGGCGACGAATACGAAGGGCTGCAACAATGAAGCGGAACTGAGGGCGCTGATGGCGGCACTTCGGGAACTGCAGATGCGCGGCGCGACGGCACTGCTGGTTTATTGCGACAGCAGTGTCCTCGTTGAACAACTCGGCGGTGCGAACGTCAAGCCCGTTGCACGACTGGCCTCCCTATTCGAAGAAGCTCGCGCATTGCTCAAATCATTCGACCATGCAAGCCTGGAGTGGATACCGCGCCACCGCAACGGCGAAGCAGATGCACTTGCCCGTGCTGCCTTGGGAATCCTGCCAAAGCGTCCTGTGAAACCATCGAAGCATCAGCGATAGTTCCAGGCAGATTTGAGTTAGCCCAAGAGGCCGGGAGTCCTTTGATTTAACGTTCTTGCTTTTCAATGACGGCGAAAACTGTGGATACAAGCAAACCACCGATCAAAAACGACAAGCCTACGTCGCCACCCATACTCTCTCTGAATCCATCTCCCCCGACAAATGAGAAGATCAGGAATAACGCCAAAGAAAATGAAAAAATCAGTACCGCGACCACAGACGATAGCCACAGATTGGGCCCTTTCGGTACGTGTATACCGCGCAAATGAACAGAGTGCATAACTATCTCCTTATAAATATTGGCTGATCGCATCCTTCTCGGCTTGGTGTTAAAAACACTTTCATCGCCACGTAGATACGGATCCATTGTGCACTTCGGGATGACAGATGCTTTGACAATAATCAAAAGATTCGCTTATGTCTGGAGACCTCACGCATGTCTCCTGCGTACTGAGAAGCGGACGCGCGCATTGCGCTGATGCAGCCCTTTCATGGACAGAGCTGCTTTGCTGACACTCAAGGGTTCTGTATTGACCGCCTGGTGGGGGCTGATTTTTGCAGTTCGCTTGCGCCCGCGGCGCGCGGCAGTCTGATGGTGAAGGTGGTCACTGCGCCAACCGATGCGACCGAGATCGTGCCGCCGTGGGCGAGGATGATCGACTTGGTGATGGCCAGCCCCAGGCCGGTGCCTTCGCTTGAACGTTGCCGAGACGGATCGACCCGGAAAAAGCGGTCGAACACCCGCTCCAGATATTCCGGCGCAATGCCGTCGCCGGTGTTTTCCATGCCAATCGAAACCGCGTCCGGGCTCGTGTTGATAGTGACGCGCACCGTGGTGTTGGCTGCCGAATGCCGCACCGCGTTCGACAGCAGGTTGCCCAGCGCCCGGCGCAACATGAGCTTGTCCGCCGTCACCTCGCCGTCGCCTTCGAGCGCCAGGTGCAGCCCCTTTTCATCGGCCACCGCATCGTAATAGTCGAACAGGGCGTGAACCTCTGTCGCCAGACTGACCGTTTCCCGGGTTGGCACCACCAGGCCGTTTTCGGCCTTGGCCAGCAGCAGCATGTCGGAGATCATCCGTGCCATGTGCTCGAACTCCTCGGCGTTCGATTCGAGAATGCTGCGGTAGTCGTCGGCGCTGCGCACGCGCGACAGGGCGACCTGGGTTTGCGTCATCAGGTTGCTCACCGGCGTGCGCAACTCATGCGCGATGTCGGAAGAGAAATCAGAGAGTCGGTGAAACGCTTCTTCCAGCCGCGCCAGCATCTCATTCAGGGATTGCGCGAGTTCCGCCAGTTCGACCGGTGCCGATTCCACGGGCAGGCGATGGTTCAGTTGTTGCGCCGTGACCGCTTGAGTTTGCTCGCGCATGGCGCGCAGCGGCGCCAGGCCGCGCCGCGCAGCGGCCCAGCCCAGAAAGCCGGTCAGTAGGGCGGCGCCGGCGACGAAGACCCACAGCGTCTGCAGGAAAGAACGAATGAACGCCTGATGGTGCGCGATGTCGGTGGCCACCGCCACGATCAGCGGCGACAGATCGCTGATGCCGGTCGGCAGTTCAGCCGCGATGCCGCGGTAGGTCTGTTCTCCCTGCGTCCAGGTGAGCGGGCGGTACGGGCTTTGGGCCGCACTGGCCGCCATCAGGTCGAGGGGGAAGTTGGCGTTCGGCGTGGCGAAAATCACATCGTGATTCGGGACGAAGACAATCACTTCAAGACCGTGGTGGCCGACGAGGGCGTTGTCCAGCAGTTGCGTAATGCGTTCGAGATCGTTTTTTGATTTCAACTTTTCAAGGGTGTGCCGGGCCAGTTCCATCTTGCCGGTCAGAACTTCCATGTCCAGTTGTTCGAAGTGTTTTTCCACCGAGGAGGCAATCACGAACCCGAGCGCCAGCAGCACGGCCGACGAGGCGATGACGAACAGCAGCGTCAGCCGCCGGGTGATTGATTTTCTGCCAGTCAAGCGCAATCGGGGTTCTCCAGAACGTAGCCCATGCCGCGCACGGTGCGGATCAGCTTGGGCTCCAAATTGTCGTCGAGCTTGACGCGCAGGCGGCGCATGGCGACCTCAATCACGTTGGTGTCGCTGTCGAAATTCATGTCCCACACCTGCGACGCGATCAGCGAGCGTGGCAGCACCTCGCCCTGGCGCCGCAGCAGCAGTTCAAGCAGGGCGAATTCCTTGGCCGTCAGATCGATGCGCCGGCCCGCGCGGGTGACGCGCCGTCGCAGCAAATCAAGTTCCAGATCGGCCGCCCGCAGGAACTCCGCTGCCGTGGCCTTCGCTCCGCGGCGCAACAGGGTGCGCACCCGGGCCAGCAACTCGGAAAAAGCAAACGGCTTGACCAGGTAGTCGTCAGCGCCGAGTTCCAAGCCCTTGACGCGGTCATCGACGTGGTCGCGCGCGGTCAGGAACAGCACCGGCGTGTCCTTGCCCGCCCGGCGCAGGCCCGCCAGGACCGCCCAGCCGTCGATGCCGGGCAGCATCACATCGAGAATCGCCAGGTCGTAGGCCTCGGTCAGCCCGTGATGCAGACCGTCCGGGCCGTCGCGCACCAGATCGACGATGAAGCCGGCCTCGACCAAGCCCTGTTTCAGGTAGTCCCCGGTCTTGGGTTCGTCCTCAACAATAAGAATTTTCATGGTCGCCATTCTGCGCTGCCCGGACACCGGTGCGGCGCAGATAACAGGAATGTAATCTGCCGGTCAGCGTTCTGTCGGGGGCCGGCCCGCACACTGCCGTCAACTCGTTTCCCGTGGATTGATTCATGAGCGTTCCTTGAACGGGCAGCAAACATGTTCAGCAATCCAAAGTTATTTTCATGAAAACACGCAACACTTTAATGACGCTCGCCTCCGCTTGGTTCGCTGTAGCCGCTATGGCAGGGGGCACCCATGCCGGCGGTCACGGACACGATGAATCCGCCATCGGTCAGCCCGGGCAAGCCGCCAAAGTAAGCCGCACCGTCCAAGTCGAGATGGCGGACACGATGCGCTTTACCCCGGCGAACTTCGCTGTCAAACAGGGCGAGACAATTCGTTTCGTCGTGAAGAATTCCGGTCAGCTCAAGCACGAGTTCGTGCTGGGGACCGCGAAGGAATTGAAAGATCACTATGAAGTGATGAAGAAGTTTCCTGGAATGGAGCATGCGGATGCGAACATGCTCAGCCTGGCACCAGGCCAGACCGGCGAGGTGATCTGGCAGTTCAGCAAGGCCGGTCCGGTGGACTTTGCCTGCCTGCAACCGGGCCATTTTGACGCCGGCATGAAAGGTCTGATCAAAGTCGCCGCCGACAAAGCAAGCCGCAATGATATGACCCAGGGCGAGATCCGCAAGATCGACAAGGACGCGAAAAAGATCACGATCAAGCATGGCGAAATCAGGAACCTTGAAATGCCGCCCATGACGATGGTGTTTCAGGTCAGGGATCCGGCTTTGCTGGAAAAGGCCCAAGCCGGCGACAAGGTTCAGTTCAAAGCCGTGATGGACAGTGGCGCCCTGGTGGTGACCGATCTCCAGCCGGTCAGGTAACGCCGTGATTCCGGCGTCGCGAGGGTGTGTGTGATGCCGCACAGACGTCGGCAGGATGTCTGCGTAGATTGGGTTCAATGTTTTATTGGAGAAGATTTATGAAGACCTTGCTCGTAATGGCTGTCGGTACGGTGTCTCTGCTGGCCACCAGCGTCTCGTGGGCGCAGAACGGAAACATGATGAATGGTGGCACGTGGGGCTCCGGTTGGATGGGCGGCTATGGCGGCATATGGATGCCGATCTTGCTCATCATCGTGGTTGCCGGACTTGTCGCATGGATCGTCAAGCAAGGCGGTAAATGATAAAAATAAAAAGGTATATCGCATGGCGAGTCACCCTCGCTGTTTCCAGCGTTACTTAACCACCCAGGAGTCTGTCATGACCCATTTTCGTTTCATTCCACTTGTCCTTGCCATTGCCGCCGCCAGCACCTTGGTCGCCTGCAACACCGCCCCGACAATGCCCATGGGCGCAGCATCCGCCAGCAGCATGGCCGCACCCGACCCCATGGCCAGGATGGATGCGCAGATGAAGACCATGGGCGACATGCACGAAAAGATGATGAGCGCCAAGACCCATGAAGAGCGCAGCAAGCTGATGGCCGAACACATGAAAACCATGCAGGACAGCATGAAAATGATGGAGTCTGACGCTGGCATGGGCGACATGAAAGGCATGCCGGGCATGACTGGCGACATGGGCGCTCGCCAGCAGATGATGGAGAAGCGCATGGCGATGATGCAGATGATGATGAAAATGATGATGGACCGGATGCCGGCTGCACCTGCCAGGTGAGGCGCCGCGCTGGCCGAAGCGCTTGTTGTTGCGGAGAACTCTCATGAAATCTGATCAGATGGTCACCGCTGGCACGATCTACACCTGTCCGATGCACCCGGAGGTGCGCCAGGACCATCCCGGCAACTGCCCGAAGTGCGGCATGACGCTGGAGCCGATGCTGCCTGAGCTGGGGGACGACGACAACCCGGAGTTGCGTGATTTTCAGCGCCGGTTCTGGTGGACCTTGCCGTTGACAGCGGTCGTCTTTGTGCTCGCCATGTTCGGCCATCGTCTGCAGTGGATGGACATGGCGGTGCAGAGCTGGGTCGAACTGGGTCTGGCGACGCCCATCGTGCTCTGGGCTGGCTGGCCTTTCTTCACGCGCGGCTGGCAGTCGGTGGTGAATCACAGCCCCAATATGTGGACCTTGATCGGGCTGGGCACCGGTGCCGCTTTCGTCTACAGCGTGGTGGCAACGGTCGCACCTCAAGTGTTTCCAGTCTCGTTCGTCTCGATGGGACGGGTTGCCGTCTATTTTGAAGCGGCGGCCGTGATCATCTCGCTGACCCTGTTGGGTCAGGTGCTGGAGCTCAAAGCCCGTTCGCAAACCTCGGCGGCGATCAAGTCCCTGCTCGGCCTGGCACCCAGGACGGCCCGGCGCATACGGGCCGATGGCAGTGAAGAAGACGTGCCCTTGAGCAACGTTCATGTCGGCGACGTGTTGCGCATCCGTCCCGGCGAGAAAGTGCCGGTCGATGGTGTGGTGGTTGAAGGCAGCAGTTCGGTGGACGAATCCATGCTGACCGGTGAACCGGTGCCGGTCAGCAAGCGCGTGGGTGACAAAGTGATTGGTGCCACGATCAACACCAGCGGCGCACTGGTCATGCGTTCAGAAAAAGTAGGCTCGGCTACTGTCCTCGCGCAGATCGTGCAGATGGTGGCGCTGGCCCAGCGCTCCAGGGCTCCGATGCAGCGCATGGCCGACCTGGTGGCGGGTTACTTTGTCATGACCGTCGTGGCCATCGCCGTGCTGACATTCTTTGCCTGGGGATTGTTTGGTCCGGAGCCCAGTTGGGTCTTCGGCCTGATCAATGCGGTCGCGGTTCTGATCATCGCCTGCCCGTGTGCCCTGGGCCTGGCCACGCCGATGTCCATCATGGTTGCCACGGGTCTTGGCGCCACGCGGGGCGTGCTGTTCCGCGATGCGGCGGCGATCGAGAACCTGCGCAAGATCGACACCCTCATCATCGACAAAACCGGCACCCTGACCGAGGGCCGCCCGGCGTTTGACCGCGCCGTTTCTGCCCCGGGCTTTGAGGCCGACGAAGTGTTGCGCCTGGCCGCGAGCCTGGACCAGGGCAGCGAGCACCCGCTGGCCGAGACCCTCGTGCGCGCCGCCCGTGAGCGCGGCATGACGCTGGACAAACCGGAGAATTTTGAGTCAAGTTCCGGCATCGGCGTGCGCGGACAGGTTGCAGGGCACCAGTTGGCGCTTGGCAACACCACTTTGATGCAGCAGATCGGCGTCTCGGTCGATGGCCTGTTGCCACAGGCCGAGGTCTTGCGTGGCGAAGGTGCGAGCGTGATGCATTTGGCGGTCGATGGTCAGCTGGCGGGCCTGCTGGCCGTGTCCGATCCGGTCAAGTCCAGCACGCCCGAAGCGTTGGCGATATTGAAAGCGGCCGGCTTGCGCATCGTGATGGCTACCGGCGACGGCCTGACCACGGCCAAAGCCGTAGCGGCCCGTCTTGGCATCGACGAGGTACATGGCGAAGTCAAACCGGCGGACAAGCTGCTGCTGGTCGAGCGACTGCAGAAGGAAGGTCGCATCGTGGCGATGGCCGGGGACGGCATCAACGATGCGCCCGCGCTGGCCAAAGCGGATGTCGGCGTGGCCATGGGCACCGGTACCGACGTGGCGATGAACAGCGCCCAGCTCACGCTGGTCAAGGGTGATCTGCGCGGCATCGCCATCGCGCGTTCGCTGTCGGAAGCCACGGTGGCCAACATGAAACAGAATTTGCTGTTCGCTCTCCTGTACAACACGCTGGGTATCCCGATCGCAGCCGGTGTGCTGTACCCGCTGACGGGCTGGCTGCTGTCGCCCATGATCGCGGCCCTGGCCATGAGCTTCAGCTCGGTGTCGGTGATCGGCAACGCACTGCGCCTGCGGCGCAGCACCAAGTCGGCAATCTGAAAATGACAGAAATGTAATTTGTCGGTCAGCTAGCCGTTGGGGGCCGGCGTGCAAACTGAGGTCATTCCATCCTGTTCGCCGCATGGCGCGTTCAGACGGACGATAGCCCCTTGTTTTTGCCCGACACTCAACCCCAGGAGAAATTCCCATGAATACTTTCATTGCCCCAGTGCTCATCGCGCTTGCCAGCGCCGGCTTTTCCACGAACGGTATGGCCCAAATGGACCACAGCAGTCATGGCGGCCCCGCGGCGATGCAGATGGCAACGGCTGCCGAAACGCCGCTGGCCGACGGCGTGGTGAAGAAAATCGACAAGTCCACGGGACGGGTCACCTTGTCGCACGGCGCGTTGCCCGACGGCATGCCGGCGATGACCATGGCCTACCGCGTCAAAGACGCCGCCTGGCTCGACAAAATGAAGCCAGGCCAGAAGATTCGCTTTGCCACCGACCCCGCAGACGGCGGTATGACCGTGGTGCGGTTTGAGCCGGTAAAGTAAGTCGTCAAGGTTCGCGGCCTGGTCGGTCGGATTCGGAACATAAACAGGGACTTTCGCATGAGATTATTTCAAGGCCCCCGGGGCCTCTTGCTCGCTGCCCTTGCCAGCGTTTGGTGCGTCGCTGCAGCCGCGCAGGAAGCGCCCCCGGGCGTTGATGTGCAATCGCTGCTCGCGATCGCCAGGGAGAGCAATCCCGAATACGCCGGTATGCGTTACGAGGCGCAGGCCGCTGTGGAGCGAGTGACGCCGGCCGGCGCCTTGCCCGACCCCAGGCTCCGCCTGGAGCTGATGGACATCACCAAGGCCGGCGAGCAGAACCCGACCGTGCTGCCCAACCAGGTGGGTAGTACGCGCTATACATTGATGCAGGACCTGCCCTGGTTCGGCAAGCGCGATCTCAGGCGCGACATCGCCGCGCTGGAGGCCGAAGGCGCCGAGGGGCGCGCACTGGGAACCTGGGCCGAGTTGTCGGCGCGCATCAAGACCGGCTACGCGCAGTTTTACTACCTGCACCAGAGCGAACGCCTGACGACCGAAATACTGGATCTGATGACGCGTCTGGAACAGGTGGCGCAATCGCGCTACGCCGGCGGTCTGGCGGCGCAGCAGGATGTCATTCGCGCGCAAGTCGAGCAGAGCAACATGAAGAATGAATTGATTGCGCTGGAGAACGAGCGACGTCTGGTTCAGGTGCGCTTGAATGCCTTGCTCGCCCGTCCTGCCAATGCGGCACTGGCGCCCCCGGAGCGCTTGCGCCCCATGCCGCCCGCGACGCGACTGGAATACGGCGTTTTGGAAGAGCGCGTGCGGGGCCACAATCCGCAGTTGTTCGCGGAAGACGCCAAACTGAAGGCGGCCGAGAAAACGCGCGAGCTGACCTACAAGAACCGCTATCCGGATTTCAATGTCGGCATCGCCCCGGTCCAGTACGGCAGCGCGATCAAGGAATGGGGCTTGATGGTGGAGCTCAACATTCCCCTGCAACAATCCTCACGCCGTTCGCAGGAACGGGAGGCCGAGGCCATGTTGTCGGCCGCGCGCACGCGCCGGGAAGCGGCAGCGAACCAGGTCTTGCGTGAGCTGGCGGAGAACCTGTCGGGACTCGATGCCGCCCGCCGCACCGAAATGACGACGACAACCAGCCTGCTGCCGCAAGCCGAACTCACCTTCAAGGCCGCGTTGGCCAGCTATGAAAACACCAAGGTGGATTTCGCCACCCTGCTCGATGCCCAGCGACAAATCCGCCAGGCGAAACAAAACCAGATCAAGGCCCAGGCTGAAGCGCAAATTCGTCTTGCCGAAATCGAAAAGCTATTGGGGGAAGATCTATGAAGCGTGGAACTGGAATCGCCATCGGGATCGTTGCTGTCGCGATGATCGCCGCTGGCGGCGGCTACTGGATTGGCAGCAAGGGCGTCGCCGGGCATGAGGAAGTCAGTTCAGCGGTGACAGCCGGTGCCGCCGGGAAAAAGGAACGAAAACTTCTTTATTACCGCAACCCGATGGGCCTGCCCGACACCTCGCCGGTTCCGAAAAAAGATCCGATGGGCATGGACTACCTTGCGGTCTACACCGGCGAGCAGGACGACGCCCCCGCGGCTGCCAACCAGATCAGGATCAGCAGCGACAAGGTTCAGAAACTCGGTGTCCGCACCGAGGCCGCCCAGCTGCGTACCCTGGACAAGACGATCCGCGCTGCCGGCCGGATCGAGCCCGATGAGCGCCGCCTTTTCTCCATCGCCCCCAAATTTGAAGGTTACGTCGAGCGCCTGCATGTGAATGTCACCGGCCAGCCGGTTGGCCGTGGCCAGCCGCTGTTCGAGGTCTACAGCCCGGAACTGGTGTCGGCCCAGCGCGACTACGCGATTGCTGCGCAAGGCGTGGAATCGCTCAAGGAAGCGGGCGGCCCCGCCCAGGCCGGCATGCAGCAGCTGGCCGAATCCAGCCTGCAACGCCTGAAGAACTGGGATATTTCGGAAGCACAGGTCAAGGCGCTGGCGAAATCCGGTGAGGCGAAGCGAACCCTGACCTTCCTCTCGCCGGTGAGTGGCATCGTGACTGAGAAAAAGGCCGTTCAGGGCATGCGCTTCATGCCCGGCGAGACGCTCTATCAGGTCGCGGATTTGTCGGCGGTGTGGGTTGTTGCCGACGTCTTCGAGCAGGACATCGGCCTGGTCAAATCCGGTGCCAGGGCGAAGGTCAAAATCAACGCCTACCCGGACAAGCTGTTCGAGGGCGCCGTGACCTACGTCTATCCGACGCTCAAGGCCGAGACGCGGACGGTTGCGGTGCGCGTGGAACTCGCCAATCCGGGCCTGCTGCTCAAACCAGGCATGTTCGCCCAGGTGGAATTATCGGCAACCGCCAGGGGCAAGGTGCTCACCGTGCCGGTGTCCGCCGTCATTGACAGCGGCACGCGTCAGATTGTTTTGATCGAGCAAGGCGCAGGCCGCTTCGAGCCGCGTGAGGTCAAGCTCGGATCCCGCAGCGACAACTACGTTGAAGTCCTTGACGGGGTGAAGGACGGCGACAAGGTGGTGGTGGCCGCCAACTTTCTGATCGATGCCGAAAGCAATCTCAAGGCCGCGGTGGGCGGTTTTGGCAACGCGGTCCCGGCAGCGGCCCCCAAAGCGCCAGGCCACCAGGCCGAAGGAACGGTGGACAGCATCGATGCGAAAGAGGGCACGATCAGTCTCAATCACGGCCCGGTTGCCAGCCTCAAGTGGCCGGCCATGACCATGGAGTTCAAGGTCGCCAATGCCGCCCTGCTCAAAAACTTGAAGCCGGGGGCCCAAGTTGCCTTCGAGTTCGTCGAGCGGCAGCCGGGCGAGTGGGTCATCACCAGCGTCAAACCGCTGGCGGCCAGCCCGCACGCCGGTCACTGACCGGGAGAAGCCATGCTGTCGAAAATTATCGAATGGTCGGGCCGGAACCGCTTCCTGGTCCTGCTCGCCACCCTGTTCATCGTGCTCTGGGGCGTTTTCGCCGTCCTGCGCACGCCGATTGACGCCTTGCCCGACCTCTCGGACGTGCAGGTCATCGTCTATACCGAGTACCCCGGCCAGGCCCCGCAGGTGGTGGAGGATCAGGTCACCTACCCGCTGACGACGGCTATGCTGTCGGTGCCCAAGTCCAAGGTGGTGCGCGGCTTTTCTTTCTTTGGCGCCTCCTTCGTCTACATCATCTTCGAAGACGGCACCGACATCTACTGGGCCCGTTCGCGGGTGCTGGAGTACCTCAACTTTGCTTCCGGGCGCATGCCCAAGGGCATCACGCCGCAGATCGGCCCGGACGCCACCGGCGTCGGCTGGGTCTACCAGTACGCCTTGCTGGCCAAAGACAAGACGCTGGCCGAGCTGCGCTCCATCCAGGATTGGTATGTGCGCTACCAGCTGACCAAGGCGCACGGCGTGGCCGAAGTGGCCTCCATCGGCGGCTTTGTGCAGACCTACCAGGTGACCGTTGATCCGGTGAAGCTGCGCGCCTACAGCATTCCCTTGATGCGCGTGGCGCAGGTGATTCGCGACTCGAATCGTGATGTCGGTGGCCGTGCTGTCGAGATGGCGGAGACCGAGTACATGGTGCGCGGCAAGGGTTACCTGCGTGGCAAGAGCGACATCGAGATGCTGGTGGTCAAGAGCGACAAAGGCACGCCGGTGCTGATTCGCGACATCGCGCGGGTCGAGCTGACACCGGACGAGCGGCGCGGCCTGACCGAACTCAATGGCGAAGGTGAAGTGGTGTCGGGCATCGCCATGGCCCGTTATGGCCAGAACGCGCTGGAAGTGATTGCCAACCTGAAGGCCAAGATCGCAGAAATCGGCCCCGGCCTGCCCGAGGGGGTGACGGTGCAAACGGTGTACGACCGCTCCGAGCTGATCAACCGGGCCATTGATACCCTCAAGCGCACGCTGCTGGAGGAGTCGCTCATCGTCGCAGCCGTCTGTGTCATCTTCCTGTTGCATGTGCGCAGCGCGTTGGTCGCCATTTTGATGCTGCCGGTGGGTATCCTGATCTCCTTCATCGCCATGCGCCTGCTCGGCATGAGTTCCAACCTGATGAGCCTGGGCGGCATTGCGATTGCCATCGGCGCCATGATCGACGCCGCCATCGTCATGATCGAAAACGCCCACAAACACCTGGAGCGCTTGCCGGCGGACCACACGAACGCCGATCGCGCCGAGGCCATGCTGGCCGCCTGCAAGGAAGTCGGTCCCGCACTGTTCTTCTCGCTGCTGATCATCACCGTGTCCTTCCTGCCGGTCTTCAGCCTGGAGGGCCAGGAAGGGCGTCTCTTCTCGCCACTGGCCTACACCAAGACCTTCTCCATGGCTGGCGCGGCGCTGCTCTCGGTCACCCTGGTGCCGGTGCTGATGCTGCTGTTCATCCGCGGCAAGATCATGCCGGAGGCAAAGAACCCGGTGAATCGCTTCCTGATCTGGGTCTATCGGCCGATCATCGCCGGCGTGATGCGCTGGAAAAAAATGACTATTCTTCTCGCCTTGCTGGTGTTGGGCGTCTCGCTCTACCCGGCGTCCCAGCTCGGCTCCGAGTTCATGCCCACGCTCAACGAAGGCAGCTTGCTCTACATGCCCGCATCGCTGCCCGGCATGTCGATCACCAAGGCGGCCGAACTGCTGCAGACGCAAGACAAGATCATCAAGAGCTTTCCCGAAGTGGCCTCGGTCTACGGCAAGGCCGGGCGCGCCAACACGGCGACCGACCCGGCCCCCACCGAGATGTTCGAGACCGTGATCAACCTCAAGCCGGAGTCTGAATGGCGTGCCGGCCTGACCATCGACAAGCTGATTGCCGAACTGGACAAGGCACTGCAATTCCCGGGCGTCGCGAACTCCTGGACCATGCCGATCAAGGCCCGCATCGACATGTTGTCCACCGGTATTCGCACGCCGATCGGCATCAAGGTCTTCGGCAAGGATTTGGGCGAAATGGAAAAACTGGCCAAGCAAATCGAGGCCGTGGTGAAAGCTGTCCCCGGCACCACCAGTGCCTTCGCCGAGCGCATTACCGGTGGCTTCTACCTCAACATCGAACCGGACCGCGAGCAACTGGCCCGCTACGGGCTGGCGGTGGGCGACCTGCTGGACGTGATCGGCACGGCGCTCGGTGGTGAAACGGTCACCACCACCGTTGAAGGCCGGGAGCGCTTTGGCGTCACCGTGCGCTATCCGCGCGAGTTGCGCAGCGACCCGCAGCAGATTGCGCGCGAGGTGCTGATTCCCACGATGGACGGCGCCATGATTCCTCTGGGGCAAGTGGCCAAGGTGGTCGTCGCCAAGGGCGCGCCCGGCATTCGCACCGAGAATGCGCTGCTTTCTGCCTACATCTATGTCGACATCCGGGACCGCGACATTGGCGGCTATGTCGCCGATGCCAAGAAGGCGGTGGCTCAGCAGGTCAAGTTCCCGCCCGGCTATTACGTGACTTGGAGCGGCCAGTTTGAGTACATGGAACGGGCCATCGAGAAGATGAAGGTCGTCATCCCGGTCACGCTGCTGACCATCTTTCTGCTGCTGTACCTCAACTTCCGGCGCATCACGGAAACGCTGATCGTGATGCTCTCGGTGCCGTTCGCCCTGGTCGGCGGTGTCTGGCTGATGTGGCTGCTCGGCTACAACCTGTCGGTGGCGGTGGCGGTCGGCTTTATTGCGCTGGCCGGGGTGGCGGCCGAGACCGGCGTCATCATGCTGATCTACCTCGATCACGCTTGGGAGGCGGTGAAGGGGCAGTGCCGTGCGTCCGGTCGCGAGCCGAACGTCGGTGACCTCTATGAGGCGGTGATGGAAGGCGCCGTCGAGCGGGTGCGGCCCAAGATGATGACGGTAGTGGCGATCATGGCCGGCCTGCTGCCGATTCTGTGGGGCAGCGGCACCGGCTCGGAAGTGATGAGCCGCATCGCCGCGCCGATGGTCGGCGGCATGATTTCAAGCACGGTGTTGACGCTGGCCGTGATTCCGGCGATCTACGCGCTGGTCAAGCAGTGGCGCCTGCAGCGCGGCCTCGAGCAGTGACGCGACAAACGGGCGGGCGGCCGGTTTTTATATAAAATGTGGCTCTAGCCCCCGTATCCATTGCGTAAGCAGCTATTAAATAAAGAGCAAATTGAGGTGGGTGAAGAGGGGCGCGCCCTTCACCGTCTATCCGCTTTTATTTCCCCAGAATGGGGAACAGTTTGATCAGCCCGTCCGACATCACCTCGACCGCCAGCGCGGCCAGAATCAAACCCATCAGGCGCGTCATGACGTTGATGCCGGTTTTGCCCAAACCCCGGGCAATCGGCTGCGCCAGGGAAAAGCACAGTGCGGTGGCCAGGGCGATGACGACGCCGTAGCCCACCAGCGTGCCCAGCTGCCAGAAGGTCTTGGCCTTGTCGGCATAAATCACCACGGTGGACATGGTGGCGGGGCCGGTCAGCAGGGGGATCGTGAGCGGCACCACGGCAATGCTGGCGCGGGCGGCGGCGTCATTCATTTCTTCTGCGTTCGATTTGGCCTCCGCCGGCTGGGCGTTGAGCATGGCCAGGGCCGAGGTCAGCAGCAGCATGCCGCCACCGACCTGAAAACTGGCCAGCGAGATGCCAAAAAAATTCAGGATGTGCAGGCCCATCAGGGCACTGATGGCAATCACGACAAAGGCGCTGAACGACGAAATAAGAATCGTGCGCCGGCGCTGCTCGCGCGTGAAATCCTGCGTGTAGTGGATAAAAAACGGCACGATCGCCAGCGGGTTGACGATGGCCAGCAGCGTGACGAGGGGTTTGAAATCCATGGCAGTTCTCGCGTGGGTTGTTCGTCAAAGGGGTGGTTTTAAAGACAGCATGAAAGAGCACGCCCGGTAGCCGAGCGATTGCCATTGTCATCGAAGCTCTCCAACCGCTTCTTCAAAGTAGCTGATTTTGATTTTTATCAAAGACGTTGGCCTGTCAGCTGGGCATGCTGAGTCCATTGGTAAAGAAGGGGCGCATTCAATGGACAAACCGCAAGCACTCCCTGGCGAAGCACTGGTGAGACTGTGCGCCCCCGGTGCTTCGCTGTGTGCGCTAACGCACGGACAAAGTCTGGGGTCCGTCGGCAATATGTTCTCCAGGAAATATCGCAATGTCAGTCACTCCGAAAGAGATCATGTCAAAAAATAAATTTATCCCGTTTGCCGTGCTGGTGTTAAGCCAGAGTGTCTTCGCCCAGCAGGTTCCGAGCGCCGGCAGTCAGATGCAGCAGATTCCGCCCATCCCGGTCCCGCAAAAAGCAGCGCCAAAAGTAGAGGTCAAGCCAGGCAGTACGCCGGCCATTGCGGACGCCGACAGTGTGAAAATCATCGTCAATCGCTTGAACGTGACAGGCGCGCAGGCGTATTCCGAAGCTGAGTTGCTCGCGGTCACCGGGTTTATACCGGGGAGCGAACTGTCGCTCTCCGACCTGCGCGGCATGGCTTCGAAGATCGCAAATTATTACCACCGCAACGGCTATTTCGTGGCCCAAGCCTACTTACCCGCGCAGGACATCAAGGACGGCGCCGTGACCATCGCCGTGATCGACGGTCAATACGGCAATGTCACGCTGCACAACCAAACGAACGTCTCCGATGATCTGGCAAACAGTCTGCTGGGCGGTCTGAACAGCGGCGACCCGGTCACCTCCGCGCCACTCGAGAGCCGTCTGCTGCTGCTCTCCGACCTTCCCGGCGTGAATGTCAATTCGACCCTGGTGCCAGGGACTTCCGTGGGAACCTCTGACCTGATCGTTGACCTCACACCGGGGCGGCGCGTTTCGGGGGAAGTTGATGCCGACAACGCTGGCAACCGTTACACCGGCTCGAACCGCATCGGGGCAACGGTTAACCTCAATGAGCCGACCGGCCACGGCGACGTCGCCTCGTTGCGTGTACTGACTTCAGGTGCTGGGCTGAACTATGCCCGCGCTTCGTACCAGATGCAATTCGGTAAAGCCACGGCCGGGGTCGCCTACAGCATCCTGGAATACAAACTGGGCCAAGAATTCGAAAGCCTGGGGGCCAACGGAACGGCGGAGATCGCGAGCATCTATGGCAGCTATCCCCTGATCCGCTCGCGCAACAACAATCTCTACGCCGGACTCGTCTATGAAGACAAGACGTTTCAAGACAAGGTGGACTCGACCGGGGCGGTCGCCGACAAGACGGCGCGCGTGTTGATGGCCAGCCTGTACGGCGACCACCGTGACAATGTTGGCGGCGGTGGAGTGAGCGCTTATTCGCTCACCTGGACGGCTGGCAACCTTGACCTGCAAACGCCCGCAGTGCAGTCTCTCGACGCGCTAACGGCGCAAAGCAATGGCCAATACAACAAGCTCGGATTCAGTGCCATGCGCTTGCAGCGCGTGACCGATTCCATCTCGCTTTCCGCCGCCATCAACGGGCAACTCGCGTCGAAAAACCTGGACGTTTCAGAAAAGATGGAACTGGGCGGCATGTACGCCGTGCGGGCCTATCCGGAAGGCGAAACCTATGCGGATGAGGGCTATGTACTGACGCTGGAAGCCAGACTACAACTGCCGAAGTTCTCCGAACGACTGCCTGGACAGATGCAGTTGATCGCCTTTGTCGATACCGGTAGCGTGAGCATCAACAAGAATCCCTGGCCGGGGGCCGGGCCGAACAACAGAACCCTGAGCGGTGCCGGGGTAGGACTCAACTGGTCGGACCCCAACAATTTTATGGTGCGGGCGTATTACGCCTTCAAGCTAGGTGATGAAGTGGCGACGTCGGCCCCGGACGCATCGGGCCGATTCTGGATACAGGCTGTGAAATATTTTTGAGCAGGGTGAGCGGAGCCAAACACTGACACCACAAGCAATTTAAGAATACTGGAGTGACCCCATGAACTGTACCTACCGATCCATCTGGAACGACACCACCGGCACCTTTGTCGCCGTTTCCGAAAACGCCAAAAGCGCGGGGAAAAAAAGCTCGTCCTGCACAAGTGCCAAGCATGCGAGTGCACACTTTACCCGGCAAG
>Ga0209123_1000098_pt1 | contig 146069 bp, 128 predicted proteins | sample BarGraIncu00431A_FD_184500 | JGI IMG/M metagenome (GOLD analysis project Ga0209123, IMG submission 184500) | Arctic peat soil microbial communities from Barrow, Alaska, USA - Barrow Graham LP Incubations 004-31A (SPAdes) (version 2) | ecosystem: Environmental > Terrestrial > Soil > Wetlands >... | reverse complement strand
TTGGCAAGCTATTATGGTTCTACCTGTCCCCTTTTCGTCAGGCGCCCTCGTCAATAATAACTTTCCCGTCATTCCTTGGCTTTTTCCGATGGCCCTTGGTTGGCTTTACGGACACACTTATAACGAGCAGCGAGGCATTTCCTACGAGGCCAGAAGGTTTGCCGTCTCAGGCTTTAGTAGTTTAGCCCTTTTCCTTATCTTCCGTTTCGCTGGAATCGGCGATTACCTTCTTCCTGATGGCACGTTCCAAGGCTTTTTCGGCCTTTCTAAATATCCACCCAGCCCAGACTATTTCCTGCTCTACCTAGGTCTTGTTTTTTTGCTGCTCTTCTTATTTTACAAGCTACCACAAACCTCCAGGATCGGTGGAGTATTCGAGAAATTTGGTCGTGTTCCACTTCTCTTTTACAATACTCATCTTTGGCTTTACGCCGCGATACCTGCCTTACTCTCTAACTTCAATGGATATTCTCTAACGTTTGGAGTTACAATTTGGTTAATAGGTTTGTTAATCCTCTATCCTCTCTGTCATGGGTATTTGGTATGGCGTTCTTCAGCTCGAACAGACACTTCTGGAAAGGATTGAAATAGAATATATGATATCTTCTATGGACTTAAGAGCAACAGAATCGATTGGATGGCCAAGAAAATACTTCTTGCAACTAAGCATGATTGCGATTGTGACGTTCTTTATTGTTACGCCGAACCGTGCTGACCATTACGCCTATCTTTTACTTGTTGTGGCCTTTTGGGGAGTGCAACATGATCGCCTGCCAATTACGTGGAAACGTTTCTTATGGCTAGGGATACCCTTAGTCATCTTCCCGATTTTAATGTGGCAATATTTTCCTCCTTTCTGGAATAAAGTTGTTTACTGGCAGATGGGCACTAGAGCCCACCTTTTAAATCTAGATGCTCTTTTCACCGCAATACCCGGTAATGACGGCTGGATGTTTCGAGTGATCCAAACGCCTTGGTTAACGAGTTATTTCCGTTGGATCTATGCGAATGGATTTACGCTGCCAGTCCTCATACCGGTCTTTCGTTCCTTTCTAGCCAAGGATTATCTAAAGATGATGCGTTATAGTTTATCATCTCACGTCTTACAATTTATTCTGATCTTCCCCTTTTACCTCACAATTCACGTCAACGAGGTCTGGTACGTTTTAGGACAACCGGATGGAATGGCTCGTAATCTTTCAGCAGCGGATGCAGCTGTGGTCGTCGTAAATTGTTTCCCTTCAATGCATACTTCGATTGCCTTCGCGATGCTTTTGCTCGCTTGGAGAGAGAAAGATCAGTTATTCCGCTGGGTTTGGACAATATTTTGTGTTTCCATCATTTACTCCACGCTTTATCTTGAAATCCATTGGGTCACCGATGTCATGGCAGGCATCGTCTTAGCCATTGTTGCCGTCAAACTCGGAGATTGGATTATTGCCAAGGCACCGACCAAAGTTCGCTCTTTCGTGGGTCAACTTTTTCCCCAGAAACAGGTGCCGTCACCCTCGCATTTTGACACAATCGCGTCGCTAAAAAGACCATAATAAAGAAAACTTAGAAAGCGCCAAGCCTCAGCGAAGGCGTTCGCCTATAAAAAATAATGGAGTGGGTCCTGTAAAATTGCAGGGCCCGCTCCATTATCATCCTTTCAGCCAAAATTTAGAAAGGATTTTTTTATGTCTTCTAAATGGCCGAAACAATCAAAATTTCTAGTCCATACTTCAGTCAGATAAGTCATTGACCGAATCGGTCTATTATGGTATGTTGGTATAAACCGATTCGGTCAATGACATTTGGGAGGTGAATATCTTTGGACGTATTTTTAAGTTTATCGGTAGAGAAACAAACCATCATCATCGATGCCGCCCTTTTATCCTTTGGCACGAACGGTTATAAAAAGACCTCTGTCAGTGACATCGCGAAGGCTGCCGGTATTTCAAAAGCCATGATCTTTCATTATTTTGGAACAAAAAAAGCGTTATACCTTTATTTAATGGATTTATGCGGCAATATTCTTATGAATGAAATGAACAAAACCCTTGATACCCGTGTGATTGATTTCTTTGACAAAATTAGGCGTGCGACGGATGTTAAAATCTCGGTGATGAAAAAGCACCCATCAATTCTTACTTTTTTAAACAGTATGTATTTAGAAAGCGATGACGAAGTAAAATCGGAGATAAATGCCAATCTGGCAAAAGGTGAAGTTTTCAGACGACAATTAACGCATGTTGACGTGGATACTTCAAAATTCAAAGAAGGCATTGATCCAAACCTTATTCTTAAATTGCTGACTCGGTTTGCCGAGGGGTACGTTAGTGAATCCTCCAGTAAAGCAGGGTTTGATCTTGAAGTCGTATGCATAGAATTTGATGAGTGTATCAAGTTATTTAAAAACCATTTTTATAAGGGGGAATAGCTATGATTGAGGTCAAAGGACTTACCTTGAAATACCCAAGCGGCAAAGGCATTTTTAACTTGAATTTCAAAGTAAACAGCGGAGAAGTTATGGGTTATCTCGGCCCAAACGGAGCCGGTAAAACCACAACAATACGTGCCTTGCTCGGTTTCATGCAGCCAAATATCGGAACGTGTTCTATCGGGGGACTTGACTGCACAAAGGATGCGGCAAAAATTCAGAAGACGCTAGGCTACATACCGGGTGAAATTGCCTTTTTAGATGGTATGAACGGCGATGAATTTCTAAAATTCATTGGTAATATGCGCGGCACTCGTGACTTAACGCGCCAAAAACAACTGATTGAGATGTTTGAGCTTGATACCAAAGGAACGATCAAAAAGTTTTCAAAAGGGATGAAGCAAAAAGTTGGAATTGTTACCGCGTTTATGCATAATCCGGAGGTACTTATCTTGGACGAACCGACAAGTGGACTTGACCCGCTTATGCAAAACCGTTTTATTGAACTAATTCTTGAAGAAAAGAAACAAGGTAAAACGATTTTAATGTCCAGTCATATGTTTGAAGAGGTAGAACGCGCAGGTGACAATGTTTTAATTATTAAAGACGGAAAAATTGTCGTCCAGTCGGATGTTACAAAACTAAAAGACTCACAGCGCAAAGGTTTTATTATTAAGCCAGCTGATGTCACTTCTGCTGCTGATATCCTGAAAAATGCAGGTTTTGAAGTTGGTTCGGTCACGAATGAGACGGTTGAGGTCTTTGTAACGGGCGAAAAAGTTGATCAATTTATTAAAACTGCCGCACAATTTAAGGTGCTGAATCTTGAGGTGAAGGTACAGACCCTTGAGGATATCTTCATCCACTTTTACAGCAAGGTGGGCAAATAATTATGAGCTTTACATTATTTAAGATCACCTTGAAAAAGAATTGGACACTGCTGCTTATTTTCTTTGGCGTACTGACGATGTATATGTCGATCATGGCTTCTATGTATGACCCGAAGCAAATGGATGCATTAATGTCGATGTTTAAGCTTCTTCCTCCAGACCTTATGAATGCTTTGGGCTTTTCAAGCTTAGCAACCGACCTGACAGCCTATCTTGCAAGTTGGCTGTACGGACTTTTGATGATTGCCTTCCCTATGATTTACAGTATTATCCTTGGCAACAAGCTTGTCGCGAAGATGGTTGACAACGGCTCCTTCGCTTATCTTTTATCGACACCCAATTCAAGAGTGAAAATCATTGTGACACAAGGCGTTTATGCACTGGGTTCGATGGTGGTTTTGTTTTCCGCTTTGTTTAGCTTAGGTGTTGTGCTTTGCAATGTAATGTTTCCCGGCGCTCTAGATATTCCTGGATTTTTTCGGTTGAATCTCACGACGATGCTGGTTAATATGGTGGTTATGATGATTAGCTTTTTCTTCTCCTGTGTCTTTAATGATACAAAAATGTCGCTCGGCTTTGGTGCAGGGATTCCAATTACGTTTCTTCTGTTGAATATGCTGGGCGGGGCATCGAGTAACCTCGAGATCCTTAAAAAGGTTTCGATTTACGGCTTTTACGATCCGATCAAATTAATTCACGGCAGTGATGTTCTGGGCGTTAATCTTATTTATACAGGGCTAATTGTCGTTCTTTTTACCGCTAGTGTGTTGATTTTTAAGAAGAAACGATTGCCATTATAATCTATATGTACTATTATGTGGCCAATATTGGGCATAGTACCCAATAACTCTTGACACATTCTTGTTAAAATCCTGATAACTTAAGCTATCACTTTAGGCTGATTGTATTATAATGAACAGGTATTCCGATTGAAATAATAAAACGTTCTAAAAGAGGAGAATTTATGCCGCAACCTGCAGTCTTGGAACTCACGAACTTAAAGAAAACCATTAAAGGAAAGGAAATAGTCAAAGGCGTCAATCTAACGCTTTACCCCTCTCAGATTTTTGGTTTTTTAGGTCCTAATGGCGCCGGGAAAACGACAACGATCCGCATGATTGTTGGATTAATTAAGCCCACGGAAGGTTCTGTCACCATCTGTGGCTATTCCGTAGCCCACGATTTCGTCAAGGCGCTTTCAAATATTGGATGTATTATTGAGAGCCCCGATATGTACAAATACTTAACAGGCATGGGAAACTTGTTGCAATTTGCTGCCATGGATAAAACGATTAGTCAACAACGGATTAAAGACGTCGTGGAAATGGTGGGTCTCCAGCATCGAGTCAACGACAAAGTAAGTACCTTTTCTTTAGGTATGCGTCAACGCTTAGGAATTGCCCAGGCCATTCTATCAAAGCCTAAGCTTTTAATTCTGGATGAGCCGACGAATGGTCTCGACCCTGCTGGGATGACTGAGTTCAGGAATCTCATCAGGAAGCTCGCCTATGAAGAGGGTATGGCGGTCTTCGTATCCAGCCATTTACTGTTGGAAATTCAGCAAATGTGTGATAGCGTCTCCATTATTAAGCAAGGGAGTGTCATCAAAACCGCCAATGTTCAAGACATCTTACATGATGATCGGATCGAGTGGCAGTTAGATAATCCTGAGAAAGCGATCGCGCTCCTCAGGGAACATTGGAATATCGAGGCGGTGCAGTTGAAGAAGAATATCATCAGCTCTGACATCAGCGAGCACCCGCTTGATAAGATTAATGAATGTTTTATCCGGGAAGGTCTGGCCCTCACTTATTGCTCGACCAAGCAAAATACTCTAGAAGATTTATTTTTAGACCTGACTGAGGGTGATGAAATTGTTTAGCCTGATTGAAAATGAAGTCATAAAGATGATTTCAAAGAAACGACTCCTGTTTGTTTTAGGAATTCTCATTGTACTGATCTCCATCTTTGCTTATGGTCAGAACCAAAGCCAAGCCAGAACCAAGGCCCAACTTTCTCAACGAATGGGCATCTCAGCCACCGATGACTGGCGCAAGCTTGCTGACCAGCAGTTAATCGATATGAAGAACAGGCTTGATAGTCCTTATTCGGATGAGAAAAGTAAGGCTTCAACACGGGTTAGAATGGAACAACTCCAATATAACGTTGATCAAAATATTAACCCGCTAGAACAATCTGCCGCAAAATTCACGACGACCTTCATGCAACAAGCGATCTTTTTGTTCTTGCCCCTTTTAATTATTATGTTGTCGGCCGATATGGTGTCAGGCGAATATTCTAGTGGAACGATCAAACTACTGGTTGTCAGGAACGTTCCTCGGTGGAAGATTCTTCTCAGTAAATATTTAACCCTAGTCGTCTTGGAAGTGGTCGTCGTCTTCTTTGCTTTTGTGATCGCCGCGGTTATTTCAGGTTTCTTCTTTGGTTTTGGAGGATGGCAAGCCCCGGTAGCGACGGGCTTCAAAGTCTTAGCAGGGAAATTAGATACCACCGGTGTCCTGAACGTTCCCCAGTGGCAATATTCTCTGATGGTTTATTCCTTAGGTTTTTTCGTTGCCTTTGTCGTCGGCAGTATCTCTTTTATGATCTCTGTCCTCGTAAAAAGCACGGCTGCTTCCATTGGTATTATTATGTCCACCCTAGTAGCGGGTAATTTCATCAGCTTCTTTCTCGCAGATTGGAAGTTAACACGCTACATGTTCATGGTCAACCTACGACTCACGGATTATTTATCGGGATCGTTCCAACCGGTTGAGGGAATGAATATGCTTTTCTCGGTCACGGTCCTTTTAGGATGGGCTATTGCATCCATCATCATTAGCTTTGTCTATTTTACAAAACAAGATATCATGGTCTAAGGAGAAATGAACGTGTTAAATAAAAGCATGTGGTACTCTATTCTTACGATTGCCTGCGTAGGCTTCATCGTTCTATCGATTGGTTTCTATCAGTCAATCATTGTCACGACGTCCGCCAATCCTCAGCCAGCAACGAAAGCCGAGGCTCCTCAAACGACACCGGATTTAACGAAACTACCTTCCAAGAATGCCAACTCGTTTAAAGTGCTCCTCCTGGGAGACTCTGTCGCCAAAGGAACTGGCGATGAAAAGAGCAAGGGGTTCTCAGGCTATCTACAGGACAATTTCAAAAATAGCACACCCAAAGACATCCTCGTTGATAACGCCGGCGTCGACGGACTAGAAAGCCTCGGTCTTCTAGAACAACTCCAAAGCCGAAAGCTTGACAAAACAATTTCCGATTCGGATTTCATCTTAGTCTCTATCGGAGGCAATGATATCAGAAGCATCCTTACTATGAACGATCTCGCGAAACAAGATCAATTCAAGGTGAGACAGGACAGCTATCTTGCCAATTTAAAACTAACCATGAAAACCATCAGAACCACCAACCCCAAGGCCATCATCATTTTTCTAGGGCTTTATAATCCCTATGAAACAGCCAGCAGCGTCGAAGATACCCGACTTTTGAATACTTGGAACTATAATAGCCAACTGCTCATTGAACAAGATGGAAAGGCCATTTTCATCCCAACCCACGATCTGCTGAAATTCAATCTAGCTCGCTATACCTCCAAGGATGGCCTGCACCCGAATTCTGCCGGTTATCAAGCGATCTCCAACAGAATTAGTAAGTCGGTAGAAGCGATCATTACAGGATCATAGATTTCATAGATTTCACAATATGATGATATGATCATTTGAAAAGGAGGGTTTATTTGTGTCCTATTTACTGAAGCCATTACAAGTTGGCACGTTGACACTGTCTAATCGCTTGATTATGCCACCCATGGCAACTTCCAAGGCTGAACCAGACGGCAAAGTGAGCCAAGCAGTTCTTGACTACTATGCGGAAAAATCCGCCGGTGGATACCTTTCGCTCATTATTATTGAACACAGCTTCATTATGCCACAAGGAAAAGCCAGTCTCCAGCAACTTTCCGCCGCGGATGATAGTGTGATTGAAGGCTTACGAGAGTTAGTCGCTGTCATTCACCGCAACGGCTCCAAGGCCGTCATGCAATTGAACCACGCCGGAAGTGCCGCCAATGAAGAAATCACCGGATCAACTCCTGTCGCCCCTTCAGCTGTCAAGAATCCACGTCAAGGGACGATGCCGCGTGAACTGACACTTGAAGGAATTTCGGATCTTATTGAAGCGTTTAAGAACGCTGCCCGACGAACAAAAGAAGCCGGTTTTGATGGCGTGGAAATCCATTCCGCACACGGCTACCTTCTCAACCAATTTTTCTCTCCGCTGACCAACAAGCGCACAGATGAGTACGGGGGCAATGTCCACAACCGTATCCGCCTTCACCTCCAAGTCATTGAGGCAGTACGAGTTGAAGTGGGGGCAGATTTCCCCATTCTTCTACGGCTAGGCGCTTCAGATTATACTGAAGGCGGAACGTCACTTGAAGACAGTCAAATTGCAGCCCAAGCCTTTGAAAAGGCTGGCGTCAATATTCTCGATATATCCGGCGGTTTCTCAGGCTTCAATGTTCCGAACCTTACTGGACAAGGTTTCTTCGCACCCCTCAGCGCAGCAATGAAAGAGGTGGTCTCCATTCCCGTCATCCTCACGGGTGGAATTACGGAAGCGCAGGCTGCCGAACGATTACTAGAAGAAGGAAAAGCAGACCTAATTGGCGTAGGAAGAGCCGTTCTTAAAGATTCCCAATGGGCAAAGCAGGCAATCGAAAGCCTTCGTTAATTTAAGTTTAAGAGAAGCCGTTGATCGGTAACTTGATAGGGATCTGGAAGACAGAATGCACGGAACGTTCCAATGGAAAACGTTCCGTGCATTCTGTCTTTCTGGGTTTATTAGGGCTTGGCAATTGATTAAACCTGCGGATGGTTCCGTTCGCTTCGTATACATATTCTCTGATTTCTCAGATATAAAACCAAATCGAGCATGACCATAATCATATTTAAAGCATAAAGATAGATCACGTCATCAAAGTTGTAGTAAACTTTATTCAAAATTCCTGCAGCATACCCAACAAGAATAATCACCAAAAACAAGGTACTTTTCCCTTTCGTCGATTTAGATTTATAAGACGTATAAATGGAAAAAGGCCATGCGGCGCCAAAACATACTAACATGATGATTTCAAAAATACTCATCGAGCTTTACTCCTTTTCATTACCAGTCCAGAAACTCCCGATCTTTTTTCCAAGACTATCAGTATTCGCCCCAAATTGAATCTCTTTCCATTGTTCAGGAAACAACCGCTTATACGACATCTGAGAGAAACGTTCATCAATGAGTAGCACGATGCCGCGGTCTTCTTCCGTTCGAATGACACGCCCCACTGCCTGTAATACCTTGTTGAAGCCTGGGTACATATACGCAAATTCGTAGCCCTGTCGGCTGGTTGTTTCATAGTAGGAACGAATAATCTCCCGTTCCATGCCAATTTGAGGCAACCCCACGCCTACGACAATCGCGCCAGAAAGCCGGTCCCCTATAAGGTCGATCCCCTCACCAAAGATTCCACCCATCAGGGCAAATCCAACCAGCGTTTGATCGGGATGGGTCGCGAACGTTGCTAAGAAAGCTTCCCGTTCCTCTTCCGCCATGCCTGAAGTTTGACAGATCACACGAATCTTTTGATGCTGCTCCCTAAACCTAAGGTAGACCTCGTTCATATAATCATACGACGGGAAGTAAACGAGATAGTTTCCCTCTTTATGTTCAACGACCGAGGCAATAGCGTCAGCGACCAAATCGTAGGTTGCGGCACGCTGTTTGAACTTCGTGGAGATCCGATCGTTAATCAAAAGACAAAGATTCTCTGCGGGAAACGGAGACGCTAATTTAAGTTTATAAGACGTATCCTCGCCACCCAATACATTCATGTAGTATTCCATGGGGCTCAAAGTCGCCGAAAACAGCACTGCAGCACGGCCTCTTCCCAAGGCTTCCTTCAGGCGCAGGGAGGGATCAAGGCAAAACAACTTTACTCTGAAATCGTCCCGTGCCTTCTGCAGGGTGGTGACGTATCGTTCGTCATAACTGTCTGCAGTTCTAATAAAACTTAAGGCCTGAAAATACTGTTCCACCAGTTGTTCGCGCCAAATGAGCCGTTGATCATTTGTTTTGAGAAACTGTTCAGCCTCTTTGACAAAGTGTCGCAACGCTTGGATAAGTTTCGTCGGAGGCTCTTTTTCTACGCTCTCTCCATTTCCGCTGGCTTCTGTGCAGCGTTTTTTCTCTTTGACCAAGGCAGCGTTCACTTTCGTCAGACTTTTAGTCAGCCTGGGGTCGTCATCTTTCGTCAGCCGCTTAAGCTTCAGCCAAGCCTCCTTGCCAACCTCTGCTGAAAACATCTCTCGAGCCCGCTCTACCAAGTTGTGTGCTTCATCCACCAAAAAGGTGTACTCTCCGCCCTCCAGGAAAAATCGCCTTAAGTAGACGCGTGGATCAAACACATAATTATAATCACAGATCACCACATCCGCCCAATTCGCCATCTCCAAGGAGAATTCAAAGGGGCAAATGGAATGCTTCTGAGCATATTCTTCAATCACCTGACGTGTCCAGGCTTCTTCTCCAAACATGTCGGTTGCCGCCGCTCGCACCCGGTCGTAATACCCTTTTGCGAACGAACATTCCTCTGGCAGACACGCCACCTCCGGTAGAAAACACAGCTTACGTTTCGCGGTTAAGGTCAACCGTTTAATGGCTAAGCCGTTCTTTTGTAAATCATGGATGGCTTTCTCAGCAACCGTTCGGGTAATCGTTTTCGCCGTCAGATAAAAGATTTGCACAGTAAATCCTTCCGCCATTGCCTTCAATGCGGGAAACAAGGTGCCCATTGTCTTACCGATGCCTGTAGGCGCTTGGGCAAATAGTTTTTGACTTTCTTTGACCGTCTTGTAAACTGCAATCGCGAGTTCCCTTTGTCCCGGCCTGTACGTGCCGAAAGGGAATTGCATTGTGCGAATGCTCTCATCTCTCAGGACCGACCACGCTTGTAGCTGCCGCGCCCACGTTAGATAACGCTCAACTAAGCTAATGAAGAACTCCGACAGTTCCGCCATGGAAAATCTTTTAGAGAACCTCTTAATTTGAGCTGTATCCAACTGAAAATAGGTAAGCTGAGTTTCCATCGTTTCTAAGCCTTCTTGCACTGCGTACATATAGGCATAGCACTGAGCTTGAGCCCAGTGCAAATCGCTAAATGATTCATTGATCAAGCTTAAATCCAACGAGGTGGTTTTAATTTCATCAATACATTCACCGGATTCTTTCTTAATAACACCGTCTGCACGGCCTTTTATTTCCAGGCTTAGGTCCTCTTGAAGATAGACATAACTCATCGTTACTTCCGGCACGTACGATGCGCCGCTTGTCTTCTGGACCATTTGATGGGCTCTAATCGCCTCTTGGGCCCGTGAAACCCCAATCGAACTCGGTTGCAAATCCCCATGCATGAGAACAAATTCAACCAGATTACGGACTGATACCTTAATCGTTGTCACTTTTTAAATCCTTCCCGAAACAGAGTTACTCTCTTATTATAACGAGTCATCGCCGTTTGGGTAAGGGCACCACTGTCAGTCTACGCTTTGAAATAGTTGGGCTTACCCTTTTAAGACTATTTTAAGGCTATCTTAAGGTTTGTCGAGTATGCTATGAATATAAAGGAACTGACTCCATCTGACGATTCGTTTGAACTGATCATTTTATAATGACCTCGGATTCATTGGACCTACGATTTTCGAAAGGAGATATTGACAAATGCGTTATTCAACCGGGTTATCAGACTCATTATTTGGAGAAAAAATTACACTTCAAGGACCTGATGAAAAGGGAAATATCGTGAAACTTGTCGTATCCAAAAAATGGCTGGATCAGGCGCAAGGAAGAGGCAATATTCCTTCTTCCAAAGAACTCGTTCATAAAGGTGAATATTCTCCCTCACTGATCTAGCAACATAGCACTTATTTTTCGTCCATGAATGATACTAGACTGAGAGCCCTTTACGTTTCTGAAACGTAAAGGGCTCTCAGTTTTCCTCAACGGCTGATTGTTATTGATCCAGTCGATTTTTCATATCCTTGATAAAGGCTAATACAGCCTCCTCTTTTGTAGCCCAGGAGGTAACAAGTCTGATCGCGGAATGATCATCATCAGCCTTTGACCAAACATGGAACAAATAATTCTTTTGAAGCTCCGTAATTAATCCATTGGGCAATATAGGAAATAGTTGATTTGATGGCGAGTCCACCAGAAACCTAAAACCCGCTTTACTAATTTCATTCCTCAGCAAACCGGCCATTTTATTAGCGTGCTTTGCAAGGTCAAAAAACAGGTCATCCGTGAAAAGTTCAATAAACTGTATACCTAGGAGTCTCCCCTTGGCGAGGAGGGCTCCTTTTTGCTTCATATGATATCGAAAATCCTCCTTGAGTGGATCACTGCAGATCACGAGTGCTTCACCCAAGAGTGCTCCATTCTTAGTTCCTCCAATATAGAATGCATCAACCAGTGTTACCAGATCGGACAATTCCAAGTCATTGCCTTCTGAACACAAAGCTGAACCCAACCTAGCACCATCCATAAACAAATAGAGATTGTTTTCCTTGCAAAACGCGCTGAGCTGTTCCAGTTCGTCCTTATGATAGATTGAACCGATTTCTGTCGAATTCGAAATATACACTAACTTCGGCTTGACCATATGCTCGTCAGTATGTAAATCGAGTGCAGCCTTGATGTCCGAAGCCTTTAGTTTTCCATCATTGACTTCTATGGATATGATTTTATGCCCTGTAGCCTCGATGGCGCCGGTCTCATGCACTAGTATATGACCGGTATTCGCGGCAATTGCCGCTTCATGGGGTCTTAAGAACGCTGAAATAGCGATAAGATTTGTTTGCGTGCCCCCAGAGAGTAAATGAATATCAATGTCATCTCTCCCGATTCTTTGCTTGATCAGTTCAACTGCTTTAAGTGTATAGCCATCCTCTCCATAGCCTTCAGCTTGCTCGAAGTTTGATTCCATCAAGGCCTTCAATATTCTAGGATGTGCACCTTCACTGTAATCATTTTTAAAACTGTACATTTTTAAAACTCCTTATGCTTCTATTGCTCTTTACGAGCCTTTTTCTGTAGTGCCTTTTCTTGGCGTTCTTGATATATCTCTCGAATCCAGTCACCCACTGGAGCCTTCCATTGCTCACTTGGATTCGGTATATTTTTAATCAGACTTCTCGGATTCAAGCCCATCTCTCTAGCCATCTTCAAGGTTTCTTCATTGAGTCTGCATTTCTTTTTTGCTTCAGCCCATTCAAGATCCTTTTTGTTGTTATTAGCCATACCATAGTCCTTCCTTAAAAACATCTCTTATTCCCTGTATGTTTGTAATGGCAAACAAATGACCCCTTGGCTTACTCTCTATCATACTCAAATAAGTTGATCTGCTTATTCTCAGAAACTCTGAATATGGCTTTTTCCAGCTTCTCGTCGTTCTGAATCGTGTTTTCGTCCCGAATGAGTTCTTCGAATTTTAAGAACTCGTTGCTTCCGATGGCACTGGATCTTACCTTCAGCATGTAGATTAGGTTGAAACAATTCATGATAGAGTTTTGTTTCAAATCGGAAAGACAGATCAGCTGTGTGCGGTGTTTTTTGGCGATTTCAAAGAGTGGATTGAGCAGGTGTTCAGAAGATATGGGTCCAAACGGATTATCCATCACCAAAACACTGGAATCCTTTTCATCATCTGCACCAGCTTCCTCGAGTGTACGTGATCTGGTGTAGGCCATTAACGCTGAAAGTACGGAGAAGTAGATGACAAACTTCTCTCCGCCGGAGTTCTCTCGCACAGCATCCTCCCATGTCTTAAGACCACTGTTTTGCATATTCAGATCAATCTTAAAGACTTTCACAGGAATATTTGAATTACCTAAATAGACATTCAATAATTCCCGACTGTACATCAATTTGGCCACGGATTTTTTAACGTCCTCTTCACTTTTTTCCTGCCTGGTTTCCTCTCGCACTTTTGAAATACATTCCTCAATGTATTCCTTCATTCGTAGACCTGCTGCATCACTGGAATCCAAGGAGATTTCAATTTTGAGCATTTGCACGGGTCGGCTTCTTCCTTGCAGGCGCACCTTCGAATGATCGGATATCCAGTCTATTTCTTCGTAAAACCTCATCCCATGAAGCAGACTCTGCTGAATCATGTCCTTTTTGTTCCGTTCTAGATTGGATAACTGGTTTTCATGGAGTTTTATTAATTCTCTAAGTTTGTCTTTGTGCAGACTCATGCGTTCATACAGATAATAGTAACCGTCATAATCCATATCGACCTTATCCCAAAGTAGGTCAAGCCCTTTAAAGATATTGCTGATGTTCGTATTTCGTTCTCGATAGTCCGCTTTATAACGAGAATAGTTGTTTCTTATGGTGTCGGCCTGCGCACGATTCTTAGTTTCGACGGCCCGGAAGCTTTTTCCTAACGCCCCAGCTTGAGTCTTGACATCCAGTTCCGGTCGGTATCCTTTTTCTGGTTCGATGTTCAATCCCTTGATATATTGGCCAATTTGTTCCATCAGCTTGTTATAGTCGTTGATTTTTCCGTAAATAAGCACGATCTCTTGATCTAATTTGGTATGCTGGGTCGCTAGTTTATGTCGTCGATCCTGGAAATCCCCTTTGATATCTTCCGGACTGAGAGGAGATTGCGCCCCTAGTTTTTTCACTTCTTCGACTGCGATACTACAAGCCATCTTGGCGGCGCTCTCAATTCTGGCCGTTTTTATCCTTTCATTCTGCCACGTCTTACTCAACGCTTCTAGTGAGATGATTTCTGTCTTGATTTTCTCGACTGTTCCTTCATCATAAACTACGCCACGATATTCGCCTTCCGTCAGGCCTAATGTAGCAATCTCTTTTTCCTTCTTCGCGCACTCCGACTGCAGTTCACTTTTGCGTTTTTCCAGTAACTCGATTTCTCCACTGTATGTCGTCTTTAAAGCCAATAGTCGTTGTTCTAGATCAGCCAGGTTCCCCTCAACTAGTTCTGCTTCTGGCGCATCCTGATATGTAGTGACTTTTTTCTGGATCTCTCGGGACTCTCTTTTGTTCTGTTCGATTTCTGACGATAATTTCTCGATCTCACTCTGCAGCTTATCGAGGCTCGTAACCAGTTCTAACTTTCGGCCCTCCGCACCAGAGATCGCTTCACTGACTTCCGCTAGTCTTCTCCGACACCTTTGGTAGTCCGTTTCTTGTTCGATTAAAGCCTCAAAGAGTTCGACCGCTGCTTGAGCTTTTTGCAGGGACTCCTTCATTACTTTAATCGCCTGTTCAAGGTCTTTCTGAGCCGTGAGCAGACTTACTTTCTCCGTTTCCAAGAGAGACATCCTGTTTAAAATCGTTTGAAGTTGTTTTTCACTGGCAGTTATACGTTTGCCTAGCAGATATCGATGATCGGCTGTATAGACAAAACGCCAACAGATCGCCTGCTTAGCGACCGCTTCATTGCGCTCCTCCGAATAATGCTGATACTGTTCCAGGGCTCCTGTTTGCCTTTGTTTCAGTTCTTCTTCCAGGTTTATGAGGCTGGCATTATCAAAGACTCTACCCTCATACAGGCAAACCAGAGAAATACCTTCCCCTGTCTGAACCCACCTTTCCGTAATGGAAGTCAGGTTTATCCCCAAGTCCTCATAGGCGATGATGGGAACAACACGCCGCATGGTTAGGCCACACATAGCCTGGGCTAGGAGTTCAATATTTCCTCTGGCTAGAATCAAAGCATAGGGCAAGACTGGATTTTGGGAAAGAATCGTTTGCCTTATGTCTGGGGGTTGGTTGCGCAAATACGCTTCACCGGTTTCATACGGAATATCCTGATTCGCCAGTAGGGCTACTATCTCCTCTGGGATGTGCAGTCTCCCGTTTTTGAGAGAGCTCAGAGACTCCGTAGCATCGTCACGGATCCGCACTGCTTCTTCGAGGCTATGATCGAGGTTTTTGAGCCGTTGATTGAAGGTTGTGTGGAGACGTTCCCTCTCAAATCTAAGTTCAAAGTCAAACCCGAATTTTTGGAGAATTCCTTGAACTTCTTGTTCTTGTTGTTCGTATTGGTTGAGCTCTCTTTCCAGTCCATTCAGAACGTTCTTTTCGTTCGTCTTTGCTTCCTGTAACGCTTGGGCCTCTTGTTCCATATCCAGTTGTTGTTGTTCAATGCTCGTTTGTTCCTCATCGAGTCTTTGACCCTCGAGCTGCAAGTGATCTTGGGTCTTCTTAATCTCAAGCCTGGTTTTCTCTATGTCACATTCCGACAATTCTCCCAGCAGATTCCGGTTTAGGCTAAGTTTGAGCTTGGCTCTAACGTCTTGTTCATACCTCTCATACTGTATCTTTTGTTGCTGAAGACTGCCCTTCTCCCCCTCGAAGCTTCTTAAGTCTCGGTCCAGATTCGCAGAGTCCGTTTTAACTTGAGCCAGTAAGTTTCCCTGCTCTTCTCTTTCTTCACTTAGGCGCGACAAAGTTAACTCAAGCGTCTGTAAGATTTGTTGAGTTAACTTCTTGAGAGAATACTCCAGATTACGCATCCTCTCATCCGTATCATATTGTGACCTTGAAGCAGACAGCTTTTCGTTAATGCCAGAAAGGTCGGCCCTTTTTTGTTTTATGTCCTCTCTAAGTCCAGCGGCTTGCATTATTTTTCCGGATCGTTTAGCTACTTCGAGCTGATCTTCGTTTTCTTGACTCTTTTTTTCGGCCTCGGCAAGTCTTGAGGCAGCCAAGGTATGCTCGTCACTTCGTAACCAATATGTATAGGAACGTTCCTCTAGGTTAATCCGCTGCTGTTCTCTTTGTATGGTTTGTATTTCCAGCTTATTTTCGTCGTGAGTCTCCGTAAGCACCGTGGTTTCAGCAAATAAGTAATTGTTTAAGGCCGCAAGTTTACCTGCAAAGCGTTTTTGTTCTTCCAATCCATTGAGGAGTTCAACTAAATCCTCTACTTGCTCTCCGTAGACCCCAAGGAATTCGTCAAGAACTTGCTTTTCTAAGATAAACTGTTCATTCTCGACAACCTCCCGCACTAAACCGGCCAACATTTCCTCCAGTCGGTGAGCTTCCGAACGATCTTTGAAAATCACTTTTTCGATTGTCTTAATGATCCATTCGTTGAGCAATTGGCTGGAGTTTTTATACTTTTGGAAAATCTCGTCTAAACCGCCTTCGCTATCATTGATTTTGGCGATAATATTTTTCCATTCATCTTGAGCGATTCCGAATTCTGCCAGCCGTTTTCTGTAACGGTCACCATCATCATCGTAAAAACAGCCGAACAGATAAGGATCTTTCTTCTCCTTATCAGCCATCATTTCCCGAGCTTCTTTAAAGGGCTTGATCTCTAGAATATTACCGTGTTGTTTGACCAACTCAATATGCGGAAGATCAAAGGAGTTCGAACTGGTATATTTTGACGTGAAAGTAAAATACTTCACTCTGTTTTTCTCATCTTCAACGCCGGAAGCCTCTGCCGACACCATCCCAATTCCCGTCAGCAAGTAACCCCCCGCTCCGTCTAACTTCCACTCAATCAGGACATAGGCGGGCAATCGTTTCTTGCGAAAAAAAGCATTGATTCGGCGCCCTTGGATTTTTATTTCTGGGACGATGGGTTGGAATAACAGCTGAACTAGGACACTTTTCCCCCCGCCATTCGCTAAACTGAGTAGAGCGTTTTCTCCACCGTGAAAATCAAACGTTTCATCCAGAATATGCCGGGAATCATTATTGTACGAAAAGTTAATAATTCGAATTCGGTTAATTCTCGGCATGTAGCACAGCTCCTATCATTACAAGGATACTTCACCCGACCATTATCCCACAACATTTTTTGTATTTTTTACCGCTCCCACACAGGCATGGATCATTGCGTCCGACCTTTGTACAGTATTGATCACTAAACTCAGCCCTAAGGCCATTGTTAAACTGAACGGCAATAATATCCTGGTCGTTAGAAAACTCATAGTAAGACGTCATTACCATATTCTACTTCCTTTCTTCTTAACCTTTATCAGAAGTTTTTGTTCGCACTCATACCGTTTGCCTTTTGAGACACCCTTTATGAAGTCTAATACCGGTATTGATCAGGTGCCTCGCCCCGCTTGCCCACAATCTGTGGAATGAGAGGCAACGGTTTATCCGAGTTTATTTCCTCGACTTCCACCTTAAACTCCCATTCATCACCATAATCGAAGAGGTATAGGAAGGTCTTTCCGATGTATAACCCCAATTCCCCGATTGTGACTTCATCCGCGTAAGGCCCTTCATCCAGAGGGGACTCATAGCGATCATACGACCATTTCTTATTATCCATAAAAAAACTATACAGATGACCATCGTCGAACTCAAACGCCTCTTGTATCGCTATATGCAATTTATCAAGAGTATGTTTAGCAGCCATTTCAATTTTTCGCCATCTCCCCTTGCTCAAAGAGACTTTGAATAAGTAGGTTCCTTCTATGAAATCCTGTCCTTTTCGGGGAAGAGTATGCTCCAGCTCGCCAGGCGCGACCAAAGTGACAAACGCCTGATAAAACGGTTCTTCCAAACTCTTTTGCCGTGCTTTAGCCAATTCAGCAAAGTTCTGAGGTTTCTCGCCCAGCATCCGACTTCCATTTTCCAACCCATCAAGGATATCTTGAGATGTCAAGACACCCTTTCGAAGGTTCACTTGATTCCAGTCTAGGTAGTCCCGGTATTGAAATAAAATCGGTGCGACACTTACCCCAAATTCTGTGGACGTTAGGGTTGTAACCTCAATGTTACGGCGGGATACTTTCAGAGCCTCCTCATCCAGGGTGAACTGCCAAAAGCCGAAATAAGTAAAGTACCAAACAAAATATCCCCAGTCCCATAATCGATTGAGCCATGATGGTGAATCCTTAATGCTTAACGTCTTTCCCACTTCAGATCGAGCTAGATTCTGCCAAGCTGAGGATATATAGCTCACATCTGGGATACGATTATGAGTCGCTTTTTGCAGCGTTCCCCAATCTGCATCTATCCAAAGCGTCTCTAGAAGATAGAAGTACTGCTCGGTCATCGTCAAGTTTAAGTAGTCTTCATAGCGTTCTGAAACCTTAATAATATATTTGTCGCCCTTGCCTGGAATCAGAATTGCCAATTTACCCGCCAAAGCTAACTGATTAAACATATGCAACAGCGGATATGAGGCCTGATCTAACTTGGGGTTAGCGTCCTCCGTCTTAAAGCTCACGAGTTGATTTAACTCCCACAACCATACTCTAGGCATGTACTGGTTTTTAGGAGATAGTTCGGTTTCTTCCTTCTTCAGTCTATCCATGAACATTCGGAAATCCTGCAGTAGGGTGGTTGGGTATGTTGTCGTTATGCGGTTAATTGTCGGCATCTAACACAGCTCCTTCGAAAAACCCTTTAATCTCTTCTACCCGGCTTTCATCCAGGTAATAGTTCAGCATCAAGTCATCTAGTTTCCGTGTGGGACGTAGTTCTCGATCATCATCCACAAGTCTCAGCAGGTTTTCCCGCTCTAAGAGTCGACACGTGTTTAAAATCGTGCCTGTTTTTGTCTTACGGCCTCTTTCCTCGAAATCCTGTTTACTTTCCCAGAGTTCAGCAATCTTCGTAAAATTCAGGGTATATTTCTCTTCCAATACCTTAGCCTGTTCACGATCTGCTAAAGCCATGGCAAAGCGTCTGTCTAGTTCCTCGATTAATTTGCTAATTCTTAAGAATTCTCGTTGCTTAGGATTGCGATTCCGACCACCATAAAACAAGTATAAAATGAACATAGAGATATAACTCAGTAAGTAGGCGTCCACTAGTCTGGCGTCTGTGGCGACCCCTTCCCGCAAATCCTTCGTCGTAAAGCCCAAAACTCCGTTCCCACTGTTTGGAAGCAGATAGAGACTTCCCGCCACTTCAATGGTCTTAAATTCGAGTTCTTCCTCAAATTCTGCCAAAATTGCTCTGACCTCCACATTGCGAAACTCTAGGAAAAGATCTCCCTCAGTTTCTCGATCCAGCTGCCCCTTTTCCAGCAATTTCCGATAGATCTTTAGCGCTGTATTAATATCGCTCACTCAAAGCTCACCTCAATCCTAAAATCGCTGATAGCGATGCGCCTGCTAAACATCTCTTCCCCGATATGGGTTTCAATTTCCTGAATAAACAATTGTTCGTCTGGCTTACAAATCTCAAGTTTTTTGATCCCAAATAAATCCGGTTGCGTATACTCCAGGCGATACAAACAATAGCTGACATCAAGTTCTCCGGTGGCATTCGCCACGACGTCTTCTTGCTGTGTTTTCCATTGATTGATATCGATCACCTGAAGATCATACAGCTTAAGCATGGTCTTGAACATCAAGTCATCGGCTGTTAATTTGCGAAAAACAGTTTCGTTCCTTTCAAGATCATGAAATAACTCGCTAAAGCTGAAGGACTCTTGTTTGCGATCAGCAAATTCTAACAGGCGCGTGATAAACTCCAGATTACAGTCGTTGACTTGACTTATTCTCTGCAGTTCTCTATCTTCACCCAGCTCCTCCACGACAATACTCTGGACGACTGCTTCTTCCTGTTTTAGCCGTGCTTGCGGTTCAAAAAGGGCTAGTAAGTTGAGAGTGCGGTCTGGATTGGGCTTGAGTAAGGGGTTTAGTAATTGCCACAGCGTTGAAACAGCCTGTTCCTCACAATTCTCTAACGGTTTCAAAATCACCTGTTCGAAGTCATAGTACCGAGCCCTCGAAAGTGCGAAGGAATCCGCAATCGTTTCCTTATAGATCCGGGACAAGCTAAGACGTTCAAGAATCAGTTCTTTCTGTTCGCTGATGGTAAGATTGATATTTCGTCGGATGATAGCAATCTCTGAGCGTGCTTTTGTCATTTGCTCGTCTAAAGCTCCCCGGGTGTTTTCCTCTTCTTTTAAGCGTTCTTCTGAAAGCACGATCATCGCACGAATCTCATTCATCATGCTATATTCCTCTTCCAGTAAGGTATAGGTACTTCCTACCAGTCGTTCAAATTCTTCAATGTTCACATCATAAATATTTTCACGGACCTTCTGAGTAAACTGCCGCATATCGTTTTTCTTCTGCCGTATCATCTGGACAAGGTTCGCACTTTGCCCGATCGCTTTCTTATAATTTTTGCGTTTAATCAACTCTCGCAGTTTTAACTCTTCTATAGTAAAGCTGATCTCCTGCTCGACTTCTTTCGTTCGAAACAGTAAATCATAACCCTGATCTGTCAGCTGATAATTCAAGATATAGCCGCGCTGATCATCGATGAGCTTGTCATCAATCAGTCGGATCCGCAGTTGCTCCATCCCTTGTCCGTACTTCATGACTGGGTAGTATCTGGCCTCGCCCTCATTTTGCAGAATGTCCTTGATGATGTATTCTGTCAATTTTCGAATGACTTCAGAAGTCAGGTTTAGCGAGTATTCGGGGATAATCTGAGCAACGAAGTTGGCGATGCTATCCATCGTACAATCTTCGTCCTCGGTTAACGTCCTTTCCATAATGAACACAAGGACTGACAGAATAATGTTATCTAACTGACCAGCCTCAAACAATCTCTCAAACTCCATTTTTCGATTGAGACGATTGATAATGGAGTCAATCGCTGCAACAAGCTGCATCCTTTGTTCAAAGTCTTCAAGAAACTCAAGTGTTGTCATAGCCACTCCACTGAACCCTCGTTTCTTACGTTAAAATCTTAGCTGCCACTTGGTAATTGATAATCTCTTGGGGTATATACTTACCCTCCGTCAACAAGTCTCTGAGACTCCCCTCCTCCGGTAATCCCAATAACTGCAGGAATTCTGGGAGTGGACCTATGACACCTCTTCGATCAAGTGATTTTGGCAAAGCCACCGTTTCCGCCCGTTCTAACATGAGCTGGTACAAAGAGGCAAAGGGTTCTAACTCAAGTGATGGGTTGGCGTCTCTGGTACGAAAAAACAGACGAATACCTTCCCAATCGAGATCACCGAAGTAGAGAAAGCGAGCAACTTGTCCACCCAACATATTGGTGCTGTAGCCTTCCAAGGCCCCTCGTTTTGTGATCTTATTTCCTTCACCATACAGAAGTACATTGACCATGGTGCCGTCGATGCAATTTTTGCCCGTTTCTTGCATTAGCTTCCGAAACGTAAACCAGGTGTCTTTATTCTCGATCACAAGGACCGTGATCGGCTTGTCACGATCATGATGATATTCAAAAAACGGTTCCGGTGTATCATAATAATTGAGAAATTTCTCGTCTAAATGATTAAACTTAAGCACCTCCTTGACTAAGGCCATATGCTCATCCAACAGCTTTTCCCTACCCCACACCGAAAATGAGCGTTCTTTGCGTGACATGGGCATGTTTAATAAATCTAGGGCAAACCACAAGTACCGACTGATGCCTTCAACGATTTTCAAGTGTTTCTTATAGAGTTCCGGTTTTTGCAAATAGCCAGAAATGTTTAACCTTGGATTAATCCGACGAATCGCCTCCAGGTAACCAGTATTATCTTCTTGCAGTTTGAGGATGCGATATTTATTAAAAAGGGGCGGCAAGCGTCCATTCGTATTGGAAGACTTCACCGGAACAAGCACACCATTAACCACTAGCTTATCAACTTCAGTGTGAAACAGATCATAATCTGATTCATGGAAAATCTGTTGTAGTTCCTCATCAGAAATCGTATTTTTGGCATTGTTCAATACTTTATCGAGCCGTTCCATCACAATCTCCTCTTATGGTGCAGTATTTGCTAAATCTTTAACTACTCCCCTAAATATACCTTTTTCACATATCATTGACAACAACTAAGCTAGATAATACTTTGTTAGAATTAACAATTGATCCGCTATATAACAGCTTTTTTTTCATGATAATACCTGATAATAATTATTTCTTAAACTGCGATAATTTTTGCATAAATTGCAATACTCTGTGGTATGTTATGCGTACAGGTTTTTTCGACAATAAACGATAGGATCCTCGTTTATTTCTACGGAAGCCAATCATAAAATTCGAGGAGGAAAATGATGACAATCAGTGCGGAAACCAGAAAATTGACATTGACTGCCCTTGTATTAATGATTTTTACCTCAGTTTTTGGATTTAATAATATTCCACGCTCCTTTTTCTTAATGGGATATGGTGCGATTCCATGGTATTTACTATCAGGGCTGACATTCTTTATTCCTTTTGCATTTATGATCGCAGAATTTGGCGCGGCCTTTAGGAAAGAAAAAGGCGGGATCTACTCATGGATGGCGAAATCCATAGGGCCTAAGTATGCCTTTGTGGGAACCTTCATGTGGTATGCATCCTATATCGTATGGATGGTGAACATTTCTAATGGGATCTGGATTGTCTTTTCCAATGCTATCTTTGGTAAGGATACCACCCCAACTTGGACACTGTTTGGCTTAAACTCAACACAAACGATCGGAGCTTTAGGGGTTCTTTGGATACTAGTTGTCACCTTTACGGCGACGAAAGGTTTGGAGAAAATCAAAAAGGTAACGAATGTCGGTGGTGTTGCTGTTGCTTTGTTAAATATCGTCTTATTGGTTGGGGCCTTAGCTGTTTTAATTGGAAATGGCGGACATTTAGCACAACCTATTGTCGATGCTTCATCCTTTGTGAACTCCCCCAATCCTAAATATGGAAGTCCAATCGCCGTCCTTGGTTTTTTAGTCTTTGCATTATTTGCTTATGGTGGTATTGAGGTCGTGGGTGGATTAGTTGATGAAACTAAAAATCCCGAAAAGACCTTTCCTAAAGGGATTATATTTGCTTCCGTTATTATTGCGGTCGGCTACTCCCTCGGCATATTCTTGGTTGGTATCTTTACAAACTGGAGCGATGTCCTTTCTGCCAAGACTGTCCACATGGGCAATGTCGGTTATGTGGTCATGAACAATTTAGGCTATCAAGTCGGTCATACTTTTGGCGCTAGTCAAGCGGTTGCCTTATCGATGGGTGCATGGATGGCTAGATTCGTGGGTCTTTCAATGGTTTTGGCCTTAACTGGCGCTTTCTTCACCTTAGCGTATGCTCCGTTGAAACAAATCATTGAGGGAACACCCAAAGGCTTATGGCCTGGAAAGATGTCCGTCGTTGATGATGGAATGCCCAAAAATGCTATGTGGATTCAATGTATCGTCGTTGTTGCTTTTATCTTACTGGTATCTTTCGGTGGAGATGCGGCTTCAGTCTTCTTCAATAAACTCGTGTTGATGACCAATGTGGCCATGACATTACCTTACATGTTTATATCCGGCGCCTTTTATGCCTTTAAAAAGAATCAAGATATTGAGAAACCCTTTGAAATGTTCAAAAGTAAGGGTAGCGCTTTACTCTGGACTGTGGTGGTAACGTTCACAGTTGGATTTGCGAACTTCTTTACAATCATCCAACCATACACGGAAGGTGATCTATCCTCTACCATTTGGAGTATCGCTGGTCCATTGTTTTTCGCGATTGTTGCCTTACTAATGTTCTGGAACTATGAGAGAAAAATGAAGTCTTCCAAATAAGACAAGCTCGCCTCAGTGAATCAAGCAGAAGAAGCAGACCCCTTACGTGTGGGTCTGCTTCTTCTGCTTTTGCGTTTCTGCTTGCGTTTGCATCTTTTACTTTGTTTATCTATTTTTTCAACATAAACCATTTTTTGCTCGTACGTGTTCCTGCTATTACAATGAATTATTATCTGCCTAATGAGGAATCACCTCAAGTGAGCCCTGTTCGTTTGTCCGGCATAACTTTTGATTAGTTAACAACTTTACCACTTTTTATGACTGTTTCAACTGGATTTATCCCAAAATGATACGGTAAGTAGTCTAAATTGGGCACATCGAGGATTAGAATATCTGCCTGCTTTCCAACTTCCAGACTTCCGACACGGTCTGCTCTACCAACGGCATGGGCAGCATTAATGGTCGCCGCGACCAAGGCTTCCTCTGGGGACATGTGTAAATACAAACAGGCTAACGTTAGAACCAGTGGCATAGATTCTGTGGGTGAAGAACCTGGGTTACAATCTGTCGCTAAAGCAAGCGCCATTCCTTTACTCATCATGTCTCTTGCTCTGGCATACGAATTCTTGGCCAGATTAAACGATGTTGCTGGTAAAAGCACCCCGATGACGCCGTTCTCCGCCATCGCAGAAATGCCCTCGTCAGAGCATTTGAGCAGATGCTCTGCACTGACCGCACTCAACCGTCCGGCTAATTCAGCGCCTCCTGCACTTTCCAGTTCATCCGCATGGATCTTTAGTTTGAAGCCATAGTCTTTTGCCGCTTGCAGAATTTTCTCACTCGATTTTACGGAAAATACCCCGGGCTCACAAAAGACATCACAATACTCTGCGAGCTTCTCCTTAGCTACACTGGGAAGCATTTCTTCAATGACCCATTCAGTATAGCTTTCCTCAGTATAGCCCGGGGGTACAGCATGAGCGCCCAGAAAGGTTGGTATTAGGTCGATTTGCTGCTCATCATTCAGTTCTTTAATCAGTTTTAGCGCCCTAAGTTCTTCTTGCAGTGATAGCCCATAACCGCTTTTAACTTCAGCTGTTGTTGTACCGAAACTCAACATGCCCTTTAACCGTTTCCAAGTCTGACCTTTAATGTCTTCATCCCTTGCTTGAATCGTCTGACGAACGGTTGAAAGAATTCCGCCCCCTTGCTTTAGAATTTCCAAGTAAGGGACTCCCTGGATCTTAAGAGACAATTCATGTTCTCTGGACCCAGCGTATAGAGCATGGGTATGTGGATCAACAAAGCCCGGCGTGACAAGTTTACCCTGCGCGTCAATCTGCTGGGTTGATGAACCAATCCAGCCACTATGCTCTACTTCCGCAGTGGTGCCCACGGCAACTATTTTTCCTTTATAGATTGCCAAGGCCCCATCTTCTATGAGCCCTACCTTCGCCATCTCTTGACCATAAGCAGGTTTCTCTGAATGCCCACCGACGGTCGCTAAATAGTTTGCGGAGTGGATATAAAGGTCAGCAACTGACACAGAAAATGCCCCCTTTCCTTATTAAAACTTGTAGATTCTCTTTTCCAAGATCTGTTCTGGAGCAAAACCTTTCAAGTTTAAGTAATAGCCTGCGACATCCAGCATGGGCTGTAAAGGAACCAGTCCGACAATTTCACTGCTAACAATCGGTACCCCGTAATGAGCTGCCTCATTTTTAATAAAATCAAAGGCCCTATAGAGCGGTGTCCCCTCAGTATTGACCATATTCATGGAGACTTGTACCATCCCATCTTCTGAAAGATCAACCCCTAAGGCTTTGATATTGACAAAACCACCGGAGCTTCCCCGAACCCCTTTCGCAATTGCCTTGGCAATCTCCAGGTTTGTCGTACCGAGGTTTACATTGAAGGCGACGAGGGGAGAACGCGCTCCAATCGCCGTAGCACCTGCTTTACTGAGGACATTCGGGCCATAATCCGGTTTTCTTTCCGGGCTATTAATCGTATCTTTGAGCCCTTCATATTGCCCTCTTCTAACTTGGGCTAGGTTCCTTCTGTCTGGCCGGGTTGCTGCCCTTTCATATAAGTACACAGGAATACCTAATTCAGTGCCTACCCGCTCACCCAAGTTCTTGGCAAGCGCGACACAATCCTCCATCGTAACACCTTGAATCGGTACAAAAGGAACAACATCAGTGGCTCCCATCCTAGGATGTTCTCCCGTATGTTTCTCCAAATCGATTCTTTCAGCCGCTTTGCATATGACCCTCCAGGCGGCTTCTTTAACGCCTTCCGGTTCCCCAATCATCGTGATGACGGTCCGATTATGATCGGCATTACTTGAATAATCGAGCAAGAGGACGCCCGGCACCTTCTTGATCTCTCCGACGATCTCTTCCACGACATCTAAGCGTCTGCCTTCACTGATATTTGGAATACACTCCACTATTTTTGCCACGTCCTGAACACCTCCTCACCTTAACCTAAACATCTCCAGACCCATTCCCTTATTTTAACCGTGAGATCTTTACCTTCTTGTCGCAAATGTGTCGCAGTTTCCCTAAGTTGTTGGGCTACCTTTTGAGTCTTGAGTCCTTGGGCATTGATTAAGATATTGTAAAGTGCGCCGTCCAGACCGCTTTCCAGCATTAAAGCAGCAACCCCCATATCGCTTAAAGCATTCGGATTGCCCTTTTCTAGAAGGTTCGGAAGCATTCTCAAGCCTTCCAAACATAACCGCGCAGTCTTCAATGGGATCTCGGCGGCTTGAATTGTCGCTGCTTCCAGTGCTTCTCGACGTGCGGTCTTCTCCTCTTCAGTGCCTTTAGGGAGTCTAAAGGCCTCCATCACGCCACAAAAGCCCTTCGTATCTTCATCAACAAGGGCTAATAGAGCCTCTTTTTGAGTCTCTGCTGTGAGCATAAGAAACGTGAGTTCTTCTTCCACAGTCCTATACTTCTCCCGTCCAACGGTAAGACGGCAAACCATGGCAATCAGCGCATAGCCTTGTGAGCCTGCGTAGGCTGCCACACTTCCTCCACCGGGAGCGGGCGAAGAGGAGGCCACATCATCCACAAATCCCTTCAGGCTTCGATTCACTAAAGACACTTAAATCCCTCCATACATAAACTAATTTAATGATTAACGCCAAGTAAGCGCCACTAGGTATCTTACTACTTATTACTTACTACTTATTACTTACTACTTACTACTTACTGCTTACTTCTTATTTGTTATTTGTTATTTGTTATTTGTTATTTGTTATTTGTTAATTCTTATTTCTTAATCTCGAACATTTCCTCGACCAAATGATCGACCAATTCTTGTTTGGGTAAAAACGGCAGGGTAATATGTCCTGCACCCTGATATTTCTCATTAAATTCTAGGCTGGTTTCCAAGGAATGTTCATTTCGTGCCCAAGAGCGGCGAGCGACACCGCCCATAACATCCCACAAGATGGCTGACTTGATGACCTGATCGACCCGTTCACTCCCATCAAGTACGAGCCCGAACCCGCCATTGATCGCTTTCCCAATGCCTACCCCGCCGCCATTATGGAGCGAGACTAAGCTCATGCCGCGGGCAGCATCGCCTGCAAAACTTTGGACTGCCATGTCAGCCATCACATTGCTACCATCCTTGATATTGGACGTTTCACGAAAAGGCGAATCGGTTCCACTCACATCATGATGATCCCGGCCCAGCATGACGGGCCCGATATCGCCATTTCTGACCATTTCATTGAACTTAAGCGCAATCTTTATCCGTCCCTCAGCATCCTGGTACAAAATCCTGGCTTGCGTTCCGACCACCAGCTTATTCTTCTCAGCATCCTTAATCCAAACATAGTTGTCACGGTCTTGACCACGGCGGTGAACATCAATACTGTCCATGGCCGCGTGATCCGTCTTCAGCAAATCCTCCGGCTTTCCACTGAGACAAACCCAGCGGAACGGTCCATAGCCATAATCAAACAGTTCGGGACCCATGATGTCCTCAACATAGGACGGAAAGATGAAGCCGTCTTTTTCATCCACGCCATTTTTAGAAACTTCTTGAACCCCAGCATCATAGATGGCCTTCAGAAAAGAGTTTCCATAGTCAAAGAAGTAAGTACCGCGCTCCACCAACGTTTTGATCAGCTCAAAGTGACGCCTTAAGCTGAGATCGACCAGTTGATGGAATTTTGCACGATCTGTCGTCAGTAACTTTGTCCGTTCTTCAAAGGTCACCCCTTGTGGACAATATCCGCCTTCATAAACCACATGGCAAGAGGTTTGGTCCGTGAGCAGTTCCACTTTAATCTGTTTCTTAACCACGTACTCTAACAAATCGACCACGTTACCATGATACGCAATAGACATAGGTTCTTTTTTTGTTAAGTATTCTTGAGCGATGGCAAAGACCTCGTCTAAATCTGCCGACACACGCCCGACCCAGCCTTGGTTATGTCGAGTGGTAATCCTTGACTCATCCACTTCAGCAATGATCCCTACCCCACCCGCAATCTCCACCGCTTTGGGCTGTGCACCGCTCATCCCGCCTAAGCCCGAAGAAACGAAGAGGTGGCCCCTGATATCTCCATCACTCGGCACGCCAAGCTTCATTCTTCCTGCATTAAGCAAAGTGTTAAAGGTCCCATGGACAATCCCCTGGGGACCGATATACATCCAACCGCCGGCGGTCATTTGTCCATAATTGGCGACGCCCATTTGCTCGGCAACTTCCCAGTCCTGCTGGTTATCAAACAGCCCTACCATGAGAGCATTCGTAATAATCACCCTTGGAGCCTCCGGGCGTGAAGGGAAAAGTCCCAACGGATGACCCGATTCCACCACGAGTGTTTGATGGTCTGTCATCGCTTCAAGGTACTTTTTAAGCAACCGATACTGAAGCCAATTTTGGCATACACTACCCGTCTCCCCGTAGGTCACGAGTTCATAGGGATAGAGGGCGACTTCAAAGTCTAAGTTATTATCAATCATGACTTGGAAAGCTTTCCCCTCAAGGCAATTCCCCTGATATTCATCAATGGGTTTTCCTGATAGACGCTCTGCTGGACGATAACGATAAGCGTAGATTCGGCCCCTTGTGCGCAGTTCCTCTAAGAATTCGCCAGCGAGCTTGGCGTGATGTTCTTCTGGAATATATCGCAGAGCATTTTTCAAAGCCACTTTCGTTTGTTCAAGCGTCAAACTAAATCCCCTATCAGGCGCTCTTCTAATCCCTTCAATAAATTCAGGCATCTCAGGATACTCAAGATCAAGTTTAATGGTCATACCTTCAGCGATTTCATGATTCGTAATCATTGGCTTCCCCTCCTGTGGTACTTTCTGACAGTGCTAAAAAGCCCAGTGGGCGTCTTATTTTCATGCCTTATAATTCGACATCAATCGTCCTAAACCTTCATATAATAAGAATTATTAATTTATATCATCTTATAGAAGGAATATGTCAAAATTTAGAGAATTATATCTATGGTGAAAATAAGTACTTATTAATAAAATGGAGGAAAAGCCATGAATTTGAGTGTTAAATTCAAATTGATCGTCCTAATATCTGCCCTGATGCTCGTCGGGACGAGCGTGATCGCAGCCTTCTCAATCATCACCTTGCGCACCGAGCTTGTGACATCTGCTCACGAAAAATTAACTTCGGACCTTGCCTTCAGTTCTCAGCTTATTGACCAGTCGTTTCCAGGTAATTGGGCTATTCATGATAGCAAGCTGTATAAGGGCGAAAAACTGATGAATGATAATCTCATCGTGGATACCATTGGAAAACTCGCTGGAGATAATGTGACTATTTTTCAGGGCAATACTCGCATAGCGACCAACGTTAAAAAAGAGGATGGTACACGTGCCGTTGGAACAAGGGTTCATCCGCTGTAGAACAGACGACGCTAAAAGATGGGAGAACCTACATTGGAGAAGCCGTTGTCGTAGGCGTGAAAAATCAAACGTTGTATGAGCCTGTAAAGGATGGTCAAGGATCGATTATCGGGATGATGTTCGTGGGCGTCCCGAACGCTCCCTATGACAAGATTGCTTCTGACGCGCAAGATAAACTCCTGCTCTTTATTTTAGCGGAACTCTTCATCGCTATTGGGTTGATTTGGTTTATAACAAACCGGGCAATGAAGCCTTTATTAGATATTGTAGAAACTGCCAATCAGATTGCCAAAGAAAACTTGAATGTCGAACCCATTATGGTGCGGGGGAAAGACGAGATTGCGCAGTTAGGTGGTGCCGTAAACAGTATCGTCAACAGCCTTCGCACATTAATCTTGTCAATTGACGAGTCGGCAATTTGTCTCGCCTCAGCGTCAGAAGAGATGACGGCAAGTCTAGAAGAAACCACGAGCGCGGCTAATTATATGGCAACAACAACGTCTGAAACAAGTGAACAAGCTGATATGCAAAGACACAAAGCAGATGCCTCGGCAACCCTGGTAATTGGAATATCATCCGGTATACAGGACATAGCCACGGCTTCGCAAGCCGTTGAGAAAGTTTCAACCACCACCGCCGATGAAGCAAAATATGGGAACGACTCTATTCAAAAAGTAGTCAGTCAAATGGGCTTGATTGAAACATCAGTTGATGCTTCTGTAATTTTAGTGGACGCCTTGAACGGTCGTTCCAATGAAGTCAGCAGTATAGTTTCCTTAATCAACAATATAGCGTCACAGACGAATCTCCTAGCCTTAAACGCAGCCATTGAAGCAGCCCGAGCGGGAGAACAGGGAAGAGGCTTTGCGGTCGTTGCAGATGAAGTTCGAAAATTGGCAGAACAAACGGCTTCATCAACCGGTAAAGTATCTGAACTCGTGATCGCCATTCAAAATGACTCTAAATCTTGTCTCCAAGGCATGGATAAAGTGAACCAGCAAGTTAAATTAGGACTTGAGTTAGTTCATAAATCTGGAGAGATGTTTACCCATATAATAGGCTCAACCCAATTAACCGCTCAAAAAGCAGAACAGGTATCGGCAACAGCGCAAGAGTTACTACAGAGAACGGAAAAAGTAACGTCCACAATGAATGACATGGTGACGGACGCAAGCACTACTTTGCTAGCGTATCAGACGATTGCTTCGGCCTGCCAACAACAATTAGCCTCCATGGAGGAAGTCGGGGCAACGTCTGAAGAACTTACCAGCATGGCTCAGACCCTTAAATGCGCTATTGAAAAATTTTCAATATAAACGTCAGTTTATACTTTCTGACTAGTATCAAATAAAAATCCCGTTTAGAGATTACCTCTAAACGGGATTTTTCCATATGTCTCATTGGCTGCAATGGCCTTTACCTGACCTTATTTTTGGGATACCACCTGACCCTCAGCATTATAAAGGGCTCCTGGATCACCGCTGTTATTCCAAATATTTTCATCCGTCGTCCACACTAGGACATTCGTTCCAGCCTGTGCATTTTTTCCACTGACAACTTTAAGCGTCTCACCTCCAGGTAATGTCGTGCCCGATGGGAAATTATAAGTTTGGTTGCCTCGTTCACTGACTAACTTCCAACCCGTTAGGTTCGCCACTGTATCACCAGTATTTTTCAAGGTAACCACTTCGCCGCTTAAATCAATTGATGATATCATCACCGAACCTGCAGCTATTGCCGGGACTGGCTGTACGGGTCCGGGGGTTGATGAAGCGGGTGACGCGGGTGAAGCGATAATCGGGGGAAGATTCGAGGCGATTGTTTCCCCTGTTTTCTCGAACTTGACAGTTGCACCGTCCGAAGTGGCAACAATTGTTCCATCTTGATCCGTCCGATAGACTTGCACTCCCGCACTCGCTAATTTACTGAGCGTTCCTGGGGCGGGATGACCATAATCATTTTTTACTCCAACGGAGATCACAGCATACTTTGGAGACACAGCCTTGAGAAACGGATTTGTCGTTGAGCTCATGCTTCCATGGTGCCCGACCTTCAAGACAGTCGCCTGTAAAGCTTGCCCACTTTTTAACATTTCTGCTTCTGAAACATCTTCGGCGTCTCCCGTCAATAGGAACGAAACCTGTCCAAAGGTGATTTTCAAGACACCACTGTAGTTATTGGGATCTTCATACTGGTCACTATTGGGTGCCAGGAATAGGCCTGATATGCCTTCAACCTCAAGTTTTACTCCAGCTTTTGCTCGAATCTTCTTGGCACCACTCGCATTAACGGCCGTCATAAAGTCCTCAAAGGTTCTAGTCGTTGACGTTCCATTTGACATATAAACCTGTTTTGGCGGGAAACTGCGCATGATGGTATCGAGTCCACCAATATGGTCTTCATGAGGATGCGTGGCAACAATCGCCGAAAGTTCCTTGACGCCATGTTCTTTAAGATACTTAACCACACCAGGTCCGTCCTCATTATTTCCACCATCAACAAGAATGGTCTGACCGTTTGGGGCGATCACTAAAATGCTATCCGCCTGGCCAACATTCATAAAATGCACTTGTAATTGACCCGCCTTATCGGATGGGCTGGGGGCCGCACTTGGCGTCAGCGCCTTTTCTGCCGAGCCACAACCGGAAAGAAACAAGAAAAACAAAATCATGAGCGGTAATATAAACCGCCTTTTATGAAAAAACAAGGTGTGCCCTCCTTTCCTACGCCTCAAAGAGGTTCTCTAACATGTGCTTAGACTTTTCTACACGGTCCTTTGTCTTAACTAAGTCAACCTCCACCTGAATGCTTATAACATCGCCTTCTTTAATACCCGCCGGTAAAACAAATCGGGGCAAATTAAACGTGTGACGATCTTCCGTTTCGATAATCGCCCAATCTCCTTCAAATCGATCAATAATTAACACGTCTCAGCCTCCTTACTTCCCACTTTTGAGTCGATTCTTCCACGCCCTATTATTTTTGCTTAAATATTTCTTTATACTTCAGAATCGCAAACTTGGCGATTTCATAAAACCACCGTGCAAGTCGCTGAAGAAACGCCCACCATTTTTGGCGAAAAATCCAAAGTATCCATCCGATGACCAAGACAATCACTGACCCAATCGCGTAGACGATGGTCGTGTACTCTTTATAAATTGACTGGGCAAACATCTGAGCAGCCGCAATATAGCGGTCCATAATAAGATTCGGTGGGGACGGAAGTTCGACGACTTCAAGGTAATTTTCCTTCTCAGTGACTTTAACTCTCATAAAATGATAATAGCTGTCTTTGGTGAGGAGTTCTGCGCCAGCCCCTCCGCTAATAATGTACCGCACATCATCTTTGACAAAACTATAATAAGCATGGATATGAGACATAAATACGGTATCGACCTTGTACTCCGTCATCATGTTTTCGAAGCGTTTCGCTTCCTCTTTGTCGGGAAAAGAATGATCTATGTTGCTGGTACCACTCAGCTTACTCATTTCCTGCTTAATGGCGGTTGTTTTCTCAGTCTCAGACATTTGTGGATATGGGTTGGGTTCAGTCTTTGCCCTAGGGTCAGTGGGTGGAATGTGGGTAACGACAAAAATCCGTTTTCCTTGAGCCTTCGCTAAGTCTTTTTCTAACCATTGATATTGTTCTTCTGGAATCGTTCGTTTTTCCGTCCAACCTCGTGAACTATCAAGAAAGGCAAAATGGATGTTTTGGTAATCAAACGAATAGTAGGCCGGCCCAAAGAGTTTCGTATAAGTTTCTCTGCCGTTTTCTCGAATGTCATGATTCCCTAAGGTAGTATACAACGGAACTTGCAGCTTAGAAACGGTTTCATAGAAAAGCCTATATTTGTTCGGCTCACCCCCATAGACAAGATCACCATTATCTATGGTAAAGGCCGGCTCAATCGTATTGATTTGGTCAATAATTTGCGAGAAGGTTTGATATCCGTTTCTATTATCGCCTAAGATGACGAATTCGGGGTTTGGCGTTTCTTTCAACGTTACTTCAATCGTCTTTTCTTGTCCTGAAGGAACCGTTGTCACTAACATAAGGGTATGAGGGTCTACACTGTGGGCACTATCAGTATTTTTAACGTCAATTTTTTTGAGATTAACATTTTCCAATCGAATATGGACAGTGCTCGATTGCGCTCCCCCTTTGACGGTAATTTTTACAGAGGGAGAAAGTGAACGTACTAATAAGCTCTCTGAATTATCCGTTTCTTTCATTTTGCCTTTCACAAAACCTCCTTGAATTGAAACCATGGATCCGTTCCAATCGTACGTTGAGGTTGAGCTATACGGGTCAAACGAGAGCGCTATAGGCGTGAACTTTTCATCAATCTTAAAATTATTATAGCTATTGACGAAGAAAATTCCGACGCTGACTAAGGCTATTAAAAAAACTAAGATAGAGAGTTTTTTCTTCATTGATCGTTTCCCCTTACTTAAACTATTCATTGCCTTATCAACGGTTCGTTTTTCCATATTATAACACGATGTTCGCTTGAATATTACTCACGTCACTCCCGCTCAAAAAACCTATCGACAAAAAGATGATTCATAGCGTATGATAGCTTGAAGGGTTGTCTTAAAGAAAACTTGGCTAGTGCCAAGCCTCAGCGAAGGCGGTCGCCTTAGTTGCACTTATGCTGCAGAAAGTATATAACAAAAAGTTATACTTTCTGGCAGTGCAAGAAAGGACATAGATCATGCAACGCATCTTAATTATCGATGACAATATCTATTTTGCTCGCTTAGTCGCAAGTCAGCTTTCCCGCCTTGGGTATACCGTTCGGGTCATGGTGGAGAATGAAGAATTACAAGACTTATTGCGCCTCGAGCACTTTGATTTACTAATAATGGAACTTCTTTTACAAGGACAAGATGGCCTTAGCCTCTTGCGGCAAATTCGCTGTTCCCTGTTTTCTTTTTTGCGAGTTTTAGTCGTAACTCAACGAACTGGGTATGTTGAGCAGCTACGAGTGGCCGAATACGATGCAGATTTTTTCAGTAAGCCCATTGATATAAATCAGCTTATAGAGACAGTTCAACTGATCCTTGCAAGGGATTTAAGTGCAGGTATCTGCGTATGACACTTTTCGCTTTGAGGTTTGTTGTATTCGGAGTTTTGATTTTAACTGGCTTGATTTTTCTTTCCATCCTTCGGTTGCGATATATTGCGAAAGAAGATACCCGACAGCGTAAGAAATCGTTTATGAAAATGGAATCTCTCATTTTGTCACTTTTCGATGATCAGATTCTCGCCTACCAATGGGCAGTGCGCATTTCCTCTCGTCAACTCGGTTATCTGCAAGAGTTTTTACTCCCCTATCTCGAGTCATTTGAGGGGGAATCGTTCGAGAAGCTTGTTGCCGTTGCTCACTCCTCTGGCCTGGTGAAGCACCTTTTACAGGAAGGACGTTCCTCTGAGGCTTGGAAACAAGCTCAGGCGGTCTATTTTCTAGGGTTAATTCGTGAACCTCAAGTCCTCCCTCTGCTCGAGCGTGGGCTTTCTTCAGGTAATATGTTTTGGTTTTATCCCTCTGTGATTGCTTTGGCGCGTGATGATCTACAAAACTTACCACGAGTTTTAGAGGCTTTGAGAAATCGTTCAGACTGGACTGAACATCTGGGCATTAGTATTTTTGCAGAAATGGGTGAGGATGTGTGTCCAGTGCTCCTAGCCACTTTTTCCAAAGGTGAGCTCTCACCGAAAATCGAACGCTTGATCTTAGCTGTTTTAGCACATTTTGGATACCTTAAAGCCGAATCCGCCTTTAAAGAGGTTATTCTTCATTCGACGGAACGTGAACTTAAAATTCGAGCGCTTCGTGCTTGGAGTCAATTAAAGCTAGGTTTTTTTGAAGGAATCGCTCTTGCTATGAAGGATGCGGACTGGGAAATCCGGGTAGCTGCCGTCACTGCACTGGGTTCGAGTGGTGCTGTTGACCAAGCGCATTTTGCACAGGGCCTGCTTAGGGACAGCGATTGGTGGGTGCGCTTGAGAGCCGCTCAGACCATGTTGAAACTTTGTATACGTGAAGAACTATATACCATTCTCGACAATCCCCGTGAAGACCGCTATGCTCAGGATATGTTGCGCTACGTGCTTACAAAGGAAGGGGGAGCGACTTGTGTTATTCCAAATTTTCACCTTCTATAACTGGAGCATCTTAATCTACTTCTTTTTGTTAAATGGCATTTATCTGTTCTTGATATTTCGGGCCTACAAGGGAATTCGCGAATATACCCATCGTCTTCAAAGCGTCAATTTAAAGCGGATCTTTGGATTAGGCTTCTATCGACCTTTAACAGTGATCGCTCCCGCCTACAACGAAGCTGCTACGATTGTCGCTAGTGTCAAATCGCTTCTTAACTTACAGTATCCTGAATTTGAAATTCTGGTCGTTAACGATGGTTCAACGGATCAAACTTTAGAGATCCTAACACAAGAATTCCGGTTAGTGCCTTCTAATCGTGTTTATCGAGAGAAGCTTAAAACCCAACCCGTGCAAGCCGTATACGGATCGCTGTTATATCCGCAGCTCCATGTTCTTGATAAGAAAAATGGCGGGAAAGCCGATGCTTTAAATACAGGGGTGAACTTTTCACAATATCCGTTACTTTGCTCAATTGATGCCGACTCCTTGATCGAACCAGAGGGTCTATTACGAGTGACCCGTCCGTTCTTGGAAGATAATACCGTCATTGCCACCGGCGGGACCGTTCGCATTGCCAATGGGTGTAAGGTGACAAATGGTTGCGTGACGGAGGTCGGTCTATCTACAAACCCTTGGGTGCGCTTTCAAGTGGTTGAATATTTGCGCGCTTTTTTGTTTGGGCGAATGGGCTGGAACACCCTCAATGCCGTTTTGGTGATCAGTGGAGCCTTTGGAGTTTTTCTCAAATCGGCCGTCCTAACAGTCGGCGGCTATCACAAAGACTGCATCGGTGAAGACATGGAGTTAGTGGTTCGCATGCACCGTCATTATCGTTTGAATAAGCTCCCCTACCGAGTGGTATTCGTGCCCGATCCGGTTTGCTGGACCGAGGCGCCTGAAGATCGGCACGTTTTATGCAAACAGCGCAAACGTTGGCAAAAGGGACTTTATGACAGTCTTAAATCCAATAAATCCTTATTTTTTAATCCTCGTGCCGGGGTCGTGGGTCTGCTGGCTTATCCCTTCTATTTTTTCTTTGAACTGTTAGGTCCTGTCATTGAAACATTAGGTTATCTTGTCTTTACCTTTAGTTTGTTGATGGGCTGGGTTAATTGGCCTTTTGCGCTTTTATTTGTAAGCGTTGCCGTACTCCTTGGCGTATTACTATCCGCCTCTTCCCTGCTGCTTGAAGAGCTCTCCTTTCGACGCTACCCAAAAACAAGCGATATATTAATACTATTTTTATATGGAATACTAGAGAATTTCGGGTACCGCCAATTATTAACAATGTGGCGTCTCATCGCCTTACTGGAATACGTTCGAGGAAAAAAGTCTTGGGGAACAATGCACCGCAAAGGCTTCTCTGTCAGTGGCTAACTAAGGGAATGCTGCCTTGTCCTTTCCCAATTCTTAGGTTGCAAATGAAACCTTAAGTTAGCGAAGGAGACTGAAATGAAAAAAACCTTATGGATCGTCACTATATTATGCTTAATGTCCTCAACCCTAATTGGTTGTAATCCAAGCAAGTCGACGAAACCTCAGCGCATTGCCCCAGCCAATATCCCTTATACGGAAAATGATCTCTCGTACATGGCCAAGGTGGATTCCAAATCGTTCTATTTCTACAAAGAGGGACAGTGGCAAAAAGAGTTTATCAAAGGGGTCAACATGGGGGTGGGCGTACCGGGGAAATTCCCAGGGGAAATGGCGGTCACGAAGGAAGAGTATTTAAGATGGTTCAACTATATTGGTGAAATGAAGGCCAACACACTCCGTGTCTATACCATTTTAAGTCCTGTGTTTTATGATGCCTTATACGAATATAACCAAACCGCTCAGAACAAGCTCTTCTTAATCCAGGGCTTATGGATCAACGAGGATGACATGCTAAAGTATCAAAATGCTTATGCCCCCCAAATCCTCGATACCATGAAAGAAGATACGAAGAAAATTATCGACGTACTTCACGGAAACCGTACGATCGCACCAGAACCTGGACACGCTAGTGGAACCTACACCAAAGATATTTCCACCTATGTCCTTGGCTTTATTCTAGGAATAGAGGCTAATGCCGATTTTGTGAACCAAACCAATGCCAAAAACCCTACTAAGACGACGTTTAATGGGCAATATCTTCAGACCCAAACTGCCTCTCCTTATGAAGCGTTCCAAGCAGACGTTGGGGATTATGCCATTAGCTATGAAACATTAACCTACAAAATGCAACGCCCAGTCGCCTTCACCAATTGGGTCACCACAGATATGTTAACCCATACCAATGAGCCTGCCAAAGTAGAAGAAGATTCCGCCATCGTTGATCCAGGTCATATCAAAGCCACTAAGAATTTCAAACCTGGGTTGTTTGCCTCCTACCACATTTACCCTTATTACCCTGACTTTATGAACTATCAAAAAGAAAACATTACCTACAAGAACAAGGAGGGCAAACCTGATACTTACAAACCCTATCTTGCAGATTTGATTAAACAACATAATATGCCTGTACTCGTTGCGGAATATGGAGTACCTGCTTCCCGCGGAATGACTCATCTCAGCAAAATGGGTTTTAACCAAGGTATGCTCAGTGAACACGATCAAGGCACGATGGATGCCACCATGCTCCAAGATATTTATGACGAAGGGTATGCCGGGGCGCTTGTATTCACTTGGCAAGATGAATGGTTCAAACGTTCCTGGAACACCATGGATTTCGATCTTTCCGATCGACGCCCCTTCTGGTCTAATCCGCAAGCGAGTGAACAGGAATTTGGTTTAATGGCTTTTGATCCAGGCAAGGACACCTCGGTTTGTTATGTTGATGGCGATATCTCAGAATGGAAAAACGAAAAGCCTTTGGTCAGTAGTCCTAACCTAACGACCTATGTAAAATCTGATGAGAAATACCTTTATTTAAGACTTAATGCGTTGAACTATGATTTTGAGAAAGATACCCTCTTGATCCCTATCGATTCTCTGCCTAACCAAGGAAACACGACTGATTCGAAGTACAAAGTGACCTTGGAAAGGCCGACAGATTTCGTCATTGAGCTAAACGGCAAAGAAAATTCAAGAGTTGTTGTCGATGCCTATTACGATTCCTTCTATTATTTATATGCGAAACAACTAACGATGATCAAGGCCAATTCCGCGTATGAAACAAAGAATTCGGGACTCTTCAATCCTGAAAACCTCGCTCTAAATAAGGAAATAACGCTACCTGTCGATCATCAAACAATCCCCTTCAGCAGCTATGAAACAGGCAAATTACTGTATGGCAACGGAAATCCCCAAAGTACAGACTATAACTCTCTGGCAGATTTCATCTTCAAGGATCATCAGGTTGAAATCCGAATCCCCTGGGCCCTTTTAAATGTCACAGACCCTTCCACCAAAAGCGTGATGGATAATTTATATATAGGGGGCATCCAATCCGTGAAGACAAGCGGTTTTTACATTGGAGGAATCTTGCTCAAAGAAAACAAAGTAGTTGAGTCTACCGCGATGAATTTATATTCCTGGCAAGAATGGGAAACGCCTTCGTTTCATGAACGCTTAAAACCCTCATATTATATTTTGCAAGATGCTTTCGGGAAAATTAAGTAGCCCTATAGCTTGAACTCCTAATCAATAAAGGCTTCCGCCAACACTTATCGGCGGAAGCCTTTATTGTACTTTGACCCTTTCGTTTTATCGATCCCTGACCAATCGAATCATATTTCGCCAAGACACTTTTCCATACATAAGGACTCCCACTCGATACATCTTACCGGCAATCCACATCAGAAGTAGGATCGCCAACACCAAATCAAGAATACCTACCACGATCCCTAAGGTCGAGACATGCGTCAAAACGATGCGGGAAAATAAAAGCATCGGCGTAAAAAATGGCACATAGGAAAGACCCACAATCCAAGGATTATCTGGACTATAGAGAGAAAGCATGGCTAACATAAACGCAGCAATAATTAAAAACGTCATGGGACCTACTGCCTGGTTTGTATCCTCGGGTCGACTAACCATCGCCCCAATACCGGCATACATGGAAGCGTACAGTAAAAATCCCAGAATAAAAAAGATACCAAAATAGAGCAGATACAAGGGTTCTATGGTTGTCACTTGTAACGTCATACCTGGAATTATAGAGATGCCTTTACCTTTAAGGGATAGAAGGCCTAGACCAGCACCAATCCATACAAAATACTGTAGTAACCCGACTGCGCCAATACCAAGGATCTTAGCGGCCATCATAGTCGTCGGTTTCACGGTTGAGATCATCATTTCCATAACGCGACTACTTTTCTCTTCGACCACCCCATTGGCCACATACATGCCATAGACGATTAACGAGAAATAAAGCATGAAAAGCAGGATATAAACAAGGATCATGTTTTGAGTTTGCTGTTCCTTAGAGCTTGCTTTGAGTCCTTCAGTTTGCATATCAAAATTTAGAGGCGTAAAAATGGCCGTTAGTTGAGGTTGCGAAAGCCCACTGTCCTTAATGCGTTGTTGCGTGGTCATCTGTTGTAACGCAGCCTGAACCTTAGTTGAAGCACCTCCGAGATCAATCTTTTTAGAATGCCAAATAACGCTATCTGGGGCGTCCGGTGGTGTGATTTCTAACACTGCCGAAGTTTCACCCGCTAAGAGTTTCTCTAACAAAACTTTTTTCTGATCAGCCCAATCGGAAGAATTAGCAACAACAGTCTGGAAGGAAAATTCGCGTTCTCCGTTGGGGAGCTTCGACTGAAGTTGTGCGTCCAAATAGGGTGTGACCTGACCGGTCTGTTCAAGGATGGTAATTTGAGCTTTGTCGGCCGACTTAATCTTATCCATAATCGACGGGGCAAAAGAAATTCCCAGAATAACCACTAAACCAAAGATTGTTGAAACAATGAAGGTCTTATTGCGTACTCTCTCACCAAATTCACGCTTGAGTAATACCATAAGTCCCATTAAGCATTCCCCCCAACTAAGGTGATAAACACTTCGTTCAACGAAGGATCTCCTATTTCAAAGCGTTTGACCTGTCCCTGTTCGATGGCTTTTTGCAAAATGGCTTGTGGATCAATACCGTTGGGAAGATCAAATTCTACCTCTGTGACAGCTTGAGTTACGCCTTCTTCCGGTTTACTGATGGTTGAACGCAGTTTTGCCAAATCGATTGAGAAGTCTTGGAGAAAATCTAACGAACCAACCATACTTAATCGAATAATTTGACGACCGGTTAAGCGTTTGATACTTCCGACTGACCCTTTCGCAATCAGCTTCCCTTCTTTAATCAGACAAAGCGAGTCACAAAGCTCTTCGATGTGTTCCATGCGATGGCTGGAAAAAAGAATGGTCCGCCCTTCTTTAGAAAGATCTCGAAAGGCCGATTTTAGCAATTCCACATTCACTGGGTCTAACCCGGAAAAAGGTTCATCTAAAATCAAAAGCTCGGGTTGGTGTAATATAGCAATAATAAATTGTATTTTTTGCTGGTTCCCTTTCGATAACTCATTGGCCTTTTTCTTAACAAGTTCCCCTAACTGAAATCGTTCCGACCAATATCCGATCCGCTTCTTCGCCTCTACCTTTGATAATCCCCGTAGGCGCGCAAAAAAGTGCATCTGATCAGCAACCATCATTTTAGGATATAATCCGCGTTCCTCCGGTAGATACCCAAAGGAGCGTGCCGTGGCCAAACTCACGATCTTATCTTGCCAGGTAATCTGCCCACGATCCGGCCTAATAATATCTAAGATCATTCGCATCGTGGTGGTTTTTCCAGCACCATTCGGCCCTAGAAAGCCAAAAACCTCACCCTTCGGTATACAAAGGTTTAAATCTTCAATGACACGCTTAGCCCCAAAGGACTTGTTGACTGAGATTAGATTTAATGACATGTTTTAAGACACTCCCTTGCTCTCCCAATCTAGGACTATAATTCCATATTCTACATCAAGGATAAAAATTCCTTTACAATCGTTTCATGTCATGAACCCCTAAACATGTATTACATAACATATATCAAATGGAAAAAAGGAGGCATAATCATGTTATTCAAAAAGAATTGTGAGTGTAAGAAAGAACAAGAACCTCATTGCAGTCCTAAACACCATAGCAGCCCTAAACATCACAGCAGTCCTAAACACCACAGTAGCCCTAAACATCACAGCAGTCCCAAGCACCGTAGCTGCCGTAAGAAAAAATAATGGTTCTTTAGCGCATAGTGGTTGTAAGAAGACTCTTATAGCGATTATCGTCTCTAGAATAGATTAAATGTTGCTAATCTGATGACGGATAGTGCTCTAAATAGAGCACTATATCCCCTCCCCCGAAGCTTGAAACCTTAAGTACAAAACGTTAGTTTATACTTTCTGACAGTGTAAAAAGAAACCGACTCTTCAAATTCACTTTAAAAATATTGTGATTTTCCAGGGGGGCAGGGCATTGAACGACGATGATTTGATGAAAATTAGCGCATACAGTAAGAAAAAATTAATGAAGTCTTTTTTATATTTAGGTGAGGGTGGCGCAAGAATCGTTTTCGCTTTGAATAACGATTTAGTAATTAAGGTTCCTAAAAACAAGTTTGGCATTTTCCAGAACGGTATAGAAAGCTATGTTTTTCATCATGCTGAAGAACGTTTGAAAAAATATTTATGTCCAGTAACTTGGTATACACCGGAGTTGCTAGTGGCTGTAAGAGCAATGCCTATCGATGATCACGAAGAATATTTAAAATGTCTAAGGACATTTTGTGGGAATATTACCTTTTATGAAGATATATTAACCCTAAGTAAGACTTACTTTCTAGCCAAAGATGATATTCGGGCAACCAGCTCTTGGGGAATACATGATGGGAAAAAAGTGCTGATTGATTACGGTTGCCCCAGTAAACGAGGGCATGAATTTTATAAGCATCAGATTACAGAGCTTTGATTTAAGGCCAGGACATGGTTGAAATTTTAATAATTTAGGCATGAATAATCTTTTTCTGCAAATAATATATTCCGAGGTGAATTATATGAAGATTAAGATGGACATAGATCTTGAGTTTCTAAACTATATTCATCAAAATGCTGAAATGGGCAAAAGCACGATTAGTCAACTTATAAACATAGTCGATGATGCATCCTTTAAACAAACGCTAGAATCGCAGTTCAAAGAATACAACGAAATATTTGACATCGCCCATAGTAAAACTGAGGAGGCAAAAAAAGAATCAAAGGGAATCGCGAGCTTTACAAAACTGACAACATATCTCATGATAAATATAAATACCCTAATTAACAAAAGCCCCTCTCATGTTGCTGAAATGATCATTCAAGGAAGCACCATGGGAATAATTGATGTTACAAAGACGATAAATGAGTATAAGGATGCTAATAAAGACATTACGGCATTAGCTCAAATGCTATTAACCTTTGAGCAGCAAAATGTTGAGGAAATGAAGAAATTTCTATAATTCACTAATTACAATTGATAGCGCACAGTAAAAGGTATTTTTCATTTTGCGATGAAAAGTGCCTTTTACTGTGTTTTTAGAGGAATAACGATCCATTGCTTACTTGATATTGGTCAAGTAGGTCTGGGTAACCTCGAACCATTTTGTAAGAACATGTTTTGACCTTATGAAATGATTCATATTACCGTAGAGTCTCTTCTTTTCAAGGTTACCCATATGGACATCATAAAGGATTAAGGTCAACGTATAATAGACAGATTCTAATTCAAGTAACTCCTCTTCGCTTAATCCATGGGGTAGCGTGATCGGATTATGTTGAAAAGGTTGAGAAATGCACGTTCTGAAAATGGTGAGTATCTGATCGGCTTTGTGTATTGTGTTAAAATCCAAGTTTGACACGGCGTCCCCCCCAAAACAATGTTCATATAGTGTACGAGGCGTTGAATCAATTGAGAACTAGAGCGAAGCTTTAAAACAGTCCGTCTTAATATATTTAACAATAATGGAATTATTTAGGTTGACACATTTTTACCTATGTTCTATTATTACATACATAAGCAAAACACCTTGCGAGCAACACGATAAGCAAGGGTAAAGGTCCCCTTCTGGACCTTCTTTCTTCTATTTGCTAATATTTTAAAGTAATTAGGTAGGTGATAACAATGAGTGATAAACCCATAGACAATCATTTAGAAATGTATCGGGCAAGTCGTAACTGGCTGGTGCCTTTCTTGCTTTTGACCTTGCGTAATTTCACGCTACATGGTTATGATTTAATGAGCAAGTTGGCCGAATTTGGCATCAATACTGTTGACCAGGGCACAATCTATCGGACTTTACGCCAGCTAGAAAAAGACGGTCATGTCTCATCTTCTTGGGAAAACAGTGATATTGGGCCGTCTCGCAGGATATATTCAATTACTGATTCCGGGGTCAATTTGTTAGGAACCTGGTCGAAAGCGATGGGATTTTATCAAAACTTGATCGGTGGTTTCATCGACTTTTATCAAGCGACCTTAACCGGTAACATTTATCGACCGGGTATGAACACTTCAAAGCAAACCGAGAAGCCGGAACAACCCGATACCACGCCTCCGCCTGAGGATAAAACGGAAAAATAAGAGGCGGAGCAAATAACATTCCAGAAATTCAAGGTCTAATTTCCTTCAAAATTTATGTTAAAAGAGGCTGTAACAGCCTCTTTTAGTGTTGAGGATTATATGACATCTATCACCGTCTACCTATGACGCATGATGAATATTATCTTTATTTCCTTTACAATATATGGTAAAATATACCAGTTGTAAGTTTGTGAAAAGGGGTGGTGTTCAAGATGAGTGCAGAAAAAGTTGAGGGGTCCAAAAGGGCTGAGCAAGTCGAAAAATTTTTCTCAACGCTTAAGGAAATGTATGATAAGAATGAAGAACAAACGTCAAAAATGTGGGATCGAGTGCTTAAAACAGAGGCCTATGCTAATTTTCAGGGTATTTCTGAAAGGCAGATCATGGTAGTTCAGGAATCGTTGAAGAAAAATGCTACCAACGCTCTGAACGTTGCTCAGGTTCCCTCAAAGGATGATTTGGCGAATGTGGCTAAACAGATCATCGCCACTGAAGAAAAGGTTGATGATGTAATTTTTCGCATGGATGACCTAACCGATATTATTAATCATAACTTGCTTACTGAAATTACCGACCTTAAAAAACGAATTACGAATTTGCAGAAAACAATAAGCGTTATCAAATATTTTTTAATGAAGAGTAGCGCAGAATCAGAGGCAGCTCCGTCTGCCGAATATTAGCAAGAGGTTTACATAGTTTCCATTATTTGTTGTCACCTATGTGCTAATTCATTTTACATAGTATCCCAGTCATTGAGAAGTTCATAGGTTGGGTAATTATCATGAAAGGAGTTTGGCATAAGTTTTCTAGATCAATCGTGTATCATAAGTTCTCAACAATAATTATGGGATAAATTTCAGGGTGCAATCCGGCTATCCATGTTAAAAGAATCTGCGGACTTTTCTGCAGTATTCAGTATATTCTTCGCCATAATGCTTGTTCAAAGAGGCTTCTTCAAGCAGTACCTGACGGTTAAACAGCCAAAACCCAAGGACAAGGTAAATTAGAAATATCCAGTTCGGGAAGATCAGAAGTATTCCTAGCAGTATAAACCCGAAAGCAGTATAGATCGGGTTACGGCTGTAAGCAAAAATTCCGGTTGTAACAAGCTTTCCCGGATGCTGCTCATCGATCCCGACACGAAAGCTCTTCCCAAAGGCAATTAGACTGATTAAGAATATTATTAATCCAACGATACATACCACTACCCCAATCCAGCTTACAAACCCGCTTTCAAATAATAACGAACCGACCTTTGGCAAGTTAAAAGCGTGGCCAAATCTTCATAAAACCAAAGGGAAATTTGTAAAAAAATGCCGGAGTCCCTATGGGTGCTCCGGATTCTTTTATTTCAACTCTTAATAATTTTTGCTTTGTTGAAGAATGCATCTCTCATTTTAAGAACTGAATAACCTCTTCAATATCTGGAAGTTGATGTATATCGTAAATCTTAATCCATTCGATTTTACCGTTTTCATCAACAACCACATTTGCCCGCTCAGAAAACCCTTCTACTTCACGAAACAAGCCGTAAGCTTTGGCGATTGCTCCATGTGGCCAGAAGTCGGAGGGCAATTTAAGATTGGCAATCTTGAGTTCCTTGGCCCAAGCATTTTTACAAGGGACAGGATCAACACTAAACCCCAGTGGAATTGTGCCAAGTGCTTCAAAGCGGGCGTAATTCGTTTCTAATGATTTCATCTGTTCAGCGCAAACGGAAGTCCAGGCTAAAGGATGCCAAGAAAGTAACACTTTTTTACCTTTATAATCATTTGAGTTCACCATATTACCGCGGTTATCCTTGAGATAAAAACCCGGAGCCGTCGCCCCAATTGCAATTGGATTTCCCATTACTCTTACCTCTATTCTAATTCTTTCATAAACTTTTCAGCATCTCTCGGTTTCCAGACCCGGTCGACAAGCGAAGGTCGATCAGCCAGCCAAGAGAGTCGATCACTGAAGGTTGGCTTTTCCACCTTGTAGAAAATACCTAGGGGTATTTTCTCTCCCCATTCCATGGCTTTCTCCAGCGCTCTCGTCATTGACCAGCACACCTTCGGCAGATAACCGAGAAGAATGCAGCTCCACTGTTGTGGCATCAAGTGCTAAGATCACATCGAGTGTGTCGCGATGTGAGTAAATTGGCCGATCCGAAAAACGTATCTGATGAAAGTTGTGTCCACCCCTAACACGGGACATATAATCTTTATGGGAGAAAACTTCGACACCTTGTTTCTTCATGATTAATTCCAGGACTTTGGCAACTGTGTCCACCCCTTGGCCCGCAGCGCCACCCACCAAAATATTGAAATCCAAGTTGGTCCCTCCTTAAGCTGATAATAACAGTTTCTTTGAAGGATGTTTCTGACCTATCGTTTCTGCTCTATTGGTTTCTACGCCATTATTCCTAATCTATTCTGCACTCGATCAATGAATACTCCACCCGCTTAGTTTCTACAATGCACGTACTCATCATACTCACAGGACAAATAAAGAGGAACCGCTTTAAAGGAAACTTGGCTGGCGCCAAGCCTTAGCGAAGGCGGCCGCCTTAGTTGCGCTGATGCGCTGTCCATGGATGGACGAGTGTCCCTGTAGCCAAGGATGGCGTGAAGGGACCTGAAGAAAGTATATAACAAAAAGTTATACTTTCTGACTAGTACAAAAAAAGGGAAACACCTTTAAAACTTGGTCTCTCCCTTCAATACACAATACACTAGAATTCACCTACAAGTTTATTTTTCGCTCCAGCACATAGGCAGCACAGAAGAACAGTAAAGCACCAAGGCCTATTGAAAAGCCAAAGGCAATAAGCAGCGATGACGACCAAGCGGGAAAGAAAAGAAAGTTTAAGACAAGGGTACTTCCAGGTATGTGACTAAAAGGGTATCCGTTACTTAAAAAATATAGCGGGAAGAAAATTGCTGCTGGCAGAAAAGGTAATACCCTTTTGAAACGCGACTTATCAAGGACAGTGATCAAACTGCTCAGAGCGAGCGACAATGGGCTTAAGATGATACCAATGGCCGAATTGTAGAATGTCCTCTGAGGAAGGTCATATAAGGCCCTAGCATTTGATGCACCAGGTTGCAAGGTGGAAGTGATCAAGGTCAAGAACAAGATGATTGAAACAGCTACAAGTATAATTTTGAGGAAACGAAAAAAAAGAACCGTACACTTAGAGGCCAAAAGAAACCTTCGGGAATACGGCAAGGCCAGCCACCAGGCTACAGTCCCGTTCTGCCATTCATGGTTTATCACTTGTTTGGTCAAAAGATAGGGAATACCCATCAACAAGACAAAATTGAATATATTTGAAATGAGAGTTAGAATGATGTTCAATACTTCGGCAACAGGCGTAAAGAGATACACGCCCATCCCCAAAAAGATGACGAATAGACCTACATACTTCCATTCAGATTTTTTCAGATATCTAAAATGAAAGCCCAGCCGAGCATCGTTATGCACTAGCGTCCAAAATACGCGCCTAGTGTTCATTGAAGCAACCTCCTTGTCGACAGATTTGATCATAATTCCACCTTGTGCTCCAAGACATTGGTTGCAAAGAAAAAGAGGAGCGTACTAAGACCCATTGAAACGCCAAAAACAAGTAGCAAAGAGAGCCAAGGTGGTGAGAGATACGCATCTGAGGAAAAGACAGCACGAAGTGGAGAACTGAAGATGCCTACTATTACTGCGAGAAACAATGCAGGAAAAATTACCGGTAATCCTTTCATCTGTGCCTTTGACAAGACCCCACCTGTAGTACCCATACTCACGAAGAAAGGACTTAAAAGGAGAGCAATCGCACAACTGTAGAGCACCCTCAGAGGAAGGTCATGTAATAGCCCAAAATTTTCAACATCAGGCTGTAGGTATCTTATTAAAATTGTTAAGTACTCACTTGTAACAAATAGGATAAGTAGGAGCTTTATGAACCGGAAAAAGCCGGCCATATTCTTAGCCCCTAAGAGAAGATTTCGAGAATAGGGCAGCGTAAGCCACCAGCCTACAGTTCCGCTCTTCCATTCTCTTGGCAGCATCTCCGAAGTGAAAGCAAAGGGCATATAAAATAAGAAAGTAATTGTGAATGCATTTGGTGTAATAAGAAAGTCAAGAATAGTAATAACCCTCGCTGCAAAAAGATCGGAAATATGCATGCCAAACCCTAATAGAAGTCCGCCAAGTGCAAACACGATGCCAAATGCCAGAAGATATGCTGCCAGTGCAGAAACATTTCCTCTTGCCTTATCAAACCTAAAAGTAGAACCCAAACGTGAATCGTTACGCACTAACGCCCAAAACACGCGACTTGTGCTCATTGGAACAACCCCCTGTAGACAGATTCAATGGATCCTTTTTCTGTCCGCAATTGTTCCGCATTATCTGCCAAAACCATTTGTCCTTTATCTATGAAAATGACATGATCAAAAATGCTTTCAGCTTCATGAATTTCATGCGTACAAATGATAATGGTCTTGGGCAAATCAAACATGGAATTGATGATATTCTGAGTAATTTTATCTCTGGAAACAAGATCGATGCCTGAAAATGGTTCGTCGAACAGTATAAGCCTGACACGTCGAGCCAAACATAAGATCAAATTCAAACGAGCTTCTAGGCCTTTAGAAAGCGTCCTTATCTGAGCAGTAGGATCTAGTTCCATAGAATCTGCCATTTTCCTAGCCAGGTCCAAATCGAAAGCAGGAAATATGACTTCAGCATACGCCAAGGCCTCAGCAACAGTTTGGAGGGCATACCAACGACCACGGTCTGGTAAGTAAGCAATCTCTCCATTGTTTCGCCAACTTGGTGATTGACCGAACACCGAGATAGTTCCTTCGTCCTGATGGACAAGACCGACAAGCATTTTTAGCAACGTTGATTTGCCAGCACCATTCGGTCCAAGAAGGCCCGTGATCTGTCCCGTAGGAAATGCCACCGTCAAACGATCTAGCGCAAGTTTCTTTTTGTAAGACTTGGTCACATTTTTGAGCTCAATCGCATACTCCATTTCCATCTTACCATTTCCCCTCTTCCAGTAAGCTTAAGGCCGCTTGTCGGCTCATACCGAGTTCTTGCATCGTATCAATAAAGCTATTGATAGCCTCTGTGGCCAAATTATCACGTATATGTTGAATCTTTTGTGGTTTGGTGGTGATAAACGTTCCTTGACCACGCCGCGTTTCAATGAGTTCATCCCGGTTAAGTTCCTGATAGGCCCGCATCACCGTATTAGGATTGACTCTAAGTTGTTGAGCCAGTTCACGCACTGATGGCAATTTTGCCCCCAATTCAAGGTCCTTTCTGGCCAAGGCATAGCGTATTTGATGGAGTATTTGTTCATAAAGCGGTTTACTGAGATCTAACTGCAAATTTAAAGTTTCCTCATTGATCGTCATCGCGGATATCCACCCCTGTGCTAAAATTTCATGGTCATAATATGGTTTATTCGTATGCCTTGTATTAAGTGTATTATATATACTAATACACTTAATGTATAGTCTTAGCAAGTAATATTTATTCCTTTTTTCCTAAGCCCTCTTACAGGTTTGCTTTGTAATGCTACAAGGTTTATATCCTCCAGTGTACAATCTACCTAGCCGCATTCCTACAAGAGCAGCAAGCTCTTTAATTGTAGATACTCCCCTTGCAGATAAAGCTGACAATAAAACATGACCACACGCAATCGCATCTTCTAAAGCGTCGTGATGCGCAAAGTCATGTTCTAGAAATTTACACACCGTATCAAGTTTGTAGTTATCTAAGCCAATCCAAGTCTTTAGCGCCGTTTTATAGGTACACAAATAGTCTACCTCCGGATATGGAATGTCGTATAAATCCAAAACATGACGCAATACTGACATATCAAAGGAAGCATTGTGAGCAATTACATAGGAATTTTCAAAGAGCGGACTCATTTGCGCGTAAATGAGATCAAATTCTAGAGCGTCCTGTACATCTTTCGCTTTAATTCCATGAATAGAGACGTTAAAAGGATCAAAGTAATCATACTGAGGATGTGGTTTTATAAGCCAATACTTGGTATCAATGATTTGACTCTTTTCTATCACTGCAATTCCAACTGAGCAGGCACTACCAATAAATCCGTTCGCTGTTTCAAAATCTATACATATGGCTCTCATTGAACTTTCCTCCTGTTTCAAAGGACTATTTATCTTTAGTTACGTAGATAACTACTTTGTTTTAGTGGTTCACTACTTACGACGACGCCATTGACTTTAACAGTACGGGTAGACTTAACAATTGATGCAGACTTCCCCTTTAACGCAGAAGGTCCAACGACAGGGCTGGTATCGGCGATCAGTACTTCCTGTCCAGGTTTAACCTTTCCATACAGCTCAACCGTCAGAGTGTTCGCTGTTGTTTTGGTTCGAACAAGGAGGTAGCCCCCTGAATTATTCTTGAATTTAAGGTCAAGATCTGGGTATGCAACCGTCGCATCTTGCCCGAGTGGTACATAGGTAATCGCCAAGTCATGGTTCGTGCGTTCAGTGACTGCGAGGTTTGCTAGCAGCCCAGTATTATATAGCGTACTAGAGACTTGACATATTCCGCCAGCTAATCCAGGAACGAACTTTCCATTAACTATGACATAAGCATCTTTATAGCCGTCTTCTACTGTTCTTTCGCCGACGATCTGATTAAAAGATAAAATAGCGCCCGGCTTAATAATCGCCATATCAAGGGCTTGCGTGGCAATCTTCACATTGGCAGTTCTAGCCGTCTGTGACGGATCGAATCGGGTGGTATAAGTTCCTAATAACCCGGTGATCTTCTGATCTTCTAGTTGACCCGCCGTTACCAGTGGCTTTTGGTCTTTGAAGTCGGCCTTGAGCTCGGGGACCAGCTTGTAGATGTTAAGCGCTTTAACTTTTACAATAAGTGCTTCAGAATCAAGGATATGACCAATATGTTCATTAGTAATCGTCATAGCATTATCTTTGTTAATTTGAAAACTGGCATCAATGGCAGAAATGCTGAACTCTTTCAAAGTTTTATTGAGGGTTACACCTAACTTTGATTCATCCAACGTTTGGGGTAGTGTAATTTCTGTACCCTTTTCAGAGGACATTTTTGATAAGACCTTTGTATAGATTGATCCTTGTCTACCGATATCATAAGCCTCTTGTAAGGCAATATCCGCATTGGCACCAAAACCTAAGTCATCTAACTTAACCTCAGGCGCTTGTTGACCCACATTCAGTTTTATCGTTTGGCTCCCTAACCGATTCACTTCTATGTCAATTATTTTTTTCGCTTCATCTTGAGTTAAATCGCCGACTTTAATGCCTGATATAACGACTCCTTTTTGTATTTTCTGATTATCATGTGTATAGATAAGAGCTGTCGTTAAGACTGAAAATAAGATGATAGAAAGGAGTCCGATCGTAACTATTACGTATTTCACCCCTCTAAGACGATTTAAGGTTGTCATACCCTTCTTGATAGAATCAACCACATTTAACCTCTGCCCTACCGTTTTTGGACCCACACCCAAGCCTGTATTCATTTCAAAATCCTACTCTCCTAGCTGCTATATTGCAGCAAATTCACCTTTTCAGTAGAAAGACATTCTACTGATTACATAATTCTCCTTTTATCTTCTAAATCCTTCCAGACATTAGAGCAAGACCTATATAAATTAGATCTCGCTCTTAAACCGGTATGGGGTCTATACTCTAAAACCAATTATTTTGGAGCCAATGAATCACCGGTTCGAGATCAACGGCCTCGGCTAATTCCATTAATTGAGGAATCTTTTCATATTCGTCCAGACCGACCGCCGTGGGCAAGATCGGGTTTAGACGGAAATAATGAGTTCCCAGAATTTGAAAACTCAAGTATGAAGCAGCTTCAACCACCTGATCAAAAAGGGTACTAAGTATAGGGATCGGAGCAAAGGGACTGAGCCCTGTACCAAGGGAAAGGAGAACCACATCATCGAGCTTCTGGTTACCTGCTTCTACGGCGAAGGCTATGGCTGCAGGGCCAGGGTTATTGGCAAAGACGCCACCGTCAACGTAATTATTGTAGGGCGGAAAATAGAACGGCGCCGCGCTACTTACAGAGCGACATCGATTACCTTTTCATTTTGAGTAGACGAGTTAGGGAAATTGCTACTAAAGACTGGATGTCAAGGACCCCCTCTATAGGCGGATTCAAAAGTATATAAACATTAGTTTATACTTTTTAACAGTATAAAAAAGATTGAAAGACTTGTCCCCGTGAGGACAAGTCTTTCAATCTTTTCGTTAAATTCTCGATCATAGTGATACGAACAATATTAAGCCGTTTTGGGAAGGGTTAATAGGACATCTGCTAACCACTCATCAAGTCCATCGCCCATATCGCCCTCGTACGTATCATAGGTCCTAGGATCAATCGCCTTAAACTTTTCCTTAAAATCCTGGACAGAAAACTCACCTTTAAAAGAATTTCTGACGCGAACAAGTATTTTAGTAATACCCTCCACGAGATTTCCTTTTTTCTTTTTTGCGAGATACAACGGTTTTCCTTTTTTAGTAATTCCAAGGGCATGGGCTGCTTCGAATGCAACTTCCATTACCTTATAAACCGGGTCATGCAGAGCTAATATTTTAATAATATCTCTCGATTCCCTGCAGTCATAACGTTTCAATTCGTTAACAGAATCTAACCGTTCTCTCCAATTTGACTTATTATTTGATTTTCTTTTCAAATCATCAATATTGGATGGTACTTCCTGAATAAAACTTGGCTCGGTCACAAAATTACCCCCTAAAATAGTTAGTACAAGACTCATTGTTTCGTGAATCCTAAATGTACCGATCTAATTATATCATACTGGCGTCACCGCTGCATTTTCAGTGAGCGAAACCAATGGCGACATGCGTTTTTCCCGTCATACAAAGTCACTTTCCTCTCGCCTTTTTCTTGAATCGCACATAAAAACAAGGTTGGAAGTCTCAATACTTCCAGCCTTGTTTTTCTACTGATCATTCCTTAGATCCTAGAATGAACGATTTTACTCCAAACTAATGCCTAATATTGAACATCTCTTAAGAATAGGCCTTTAGCTCGAGCTAAGGGTCCAGCTTCCCATCGTTTCTTCTCATTTAAGATTTTTTCAACATCGCCCGGTTTAAGGTGACCGTTCCCTACTTCCATTAGTGTTCCAACCATGACTCTAACCATATTCCATAAGAAGCCGTTTCCATTGAATTCCATTTCCATCAGTCCATCTTTTTCGTTGATATTGATATAATTGATGGTTCGAGTGGTCGGCTTGCTACTATTTCTTGTATTCGTAAAGCTCTGAAAGTCATGACTTCCAACAAGAGCTTCTGAAGCTTTTCTCATGTCCGTGATATTCAGTTTCTCAATAACGTGACAGGTATACTTCCTGTTAAACACGTTTCTGAATTGGTTGGTATTGATTCTATAGACATAAGTTTTTGAGATGACATTATATCTTGCGTGAAATCGATCAGCGACCTCTTCAATCGATTTGGCGACAATATCTTCCGGTAAATACTCATAACAATAATCCAACATAGCGCCTGCACTAAGAGAACATTTCGTATGAAAATTAGCAATGTAATTTTCAGCATGGACGCCTGAATCCGTTCTACCACATCCCACTAGCTGAATTTCTTCTCCCGTCATTTTAGACAGCACTGCTTCTATTTTACCTTGAATTGTTAGATCATTTTCTTTTTGTTTCTGCCAGCCTTTATATCTAGACCCATCATATTCTATCGTCATCTTAAAATTCCTCATAAATTGCGACCCGCCTTTACTAATTTTCTCAGTCCATTGTATATTTTATACCGATGTTTTATCTTTTTTCCTTACCATAGATTAACTCATTGACAATTAAAATGCAAAAGGAGTTCCATTTTGCCTAATAAAGGAGGCTGCAGCTTCTACATTAGACGCCAATACCTGCAAGGTGTACTATAGAACAGTAATTAATTTTGGGGTGATCATACTGTGAGTTATATTCAAAAAGGAACCGTTGCCTTCCATAAAACCACTGTGGCCTTATTTTTTGGTGGCTTCACCACGTTTGCGATCATGTACAGTACACAACCGTTGTTACCGGAGTTTTCCCGGGAGTTTCACATTTCTCCCGCTGTGGCCAGCCTGTCCCTTTCAATGACGACCATTGCCCTGGCTGCCAGCATGTTATTAGTAGGCTCTCTATCCGAAGTCAAGGGGCGAAAGAGTCTCATGATCGGTTCACTATTCGGTGCATCCCTTCTAGCGGTGCTTACCGCGTTCGTCCCTAACTATCATTTCCTATTGATCTTGCGCATCCTTCAAGGCATCGTCCTAGCAGGCTTACCCGCGGTGGCGATGGCCTACCTTAGTGAAGAAATTGAATCCGCTAGCTTGGGGATTGCTATGGGACTCTATATCAGCGGGAACTCGGTCGGTGGTATGAGTGGGCGGATTATTATTGGGACGCTCACTGACTTCTTCAATTGGCGGATAGCACTCGGTAGTATCGGTGTTTTAAGTTTCTTAGCGAGCGTGCTATTTTGGTACTTACTACCGGAGTCGAAACACTTTGAACCGCGCTCATTGGAAATTGGAAAATTACTGAAATCGATGGCGAACCATCTCAAAGACCCCGTGCTACTTAGCTTATTTGGCATTAGCTTCTTTCTAATGGGCAGCTTTGTCACACTCTTTAACTACATCGGCTATCAATTGCTTGCTCCCCCTTATTTACTCAGTCAAACGATCGTTGGCTGGATTTTCGTCGTCTATATCGTAGGGACATTTAGCTCGACTTGGATGGGCCGGTTGGCAGACGTACATGGTCGTCACCGGATGCTATGGGTCGGTCTGCTCATCATGGCCTCTGGCGCAGGCATTACCTTAAGCACTCCGTTAGTGCTTAAAGTCTTGGGTATTGCAATTTTTACCTTTGGTTTTTTTGGCAGTCATTCGGTTGCCAGTAGCTGGGTTGGACACGAGGCCAACCATGACCAAGCACAGGCCTCGTCTCTCTATCTTTTCTTTTACTATGCAGGTTCGAGTATTGGCGGTACCGTCGGCGGTATCTTTTGGTCGATGTTTGGCTGGGGTGGCGTCATCAGTCTGATTTTAGGGTTCTTGCTACTCGCTCTATTTCTGTCCCTTCGCTTGAACTCGCTTAAACCAGCAATATAAAAGCCGCCCATGTGGGCGACAACCGTTAAAAAGAAGGATAATTTGTGACAATCTATTCACAAATTATCCCTCTTTTAACTTTTTACAGACCTCGGTATCCTCATCAGTCATGGGAATTAATATAAAGAAGGTTGTTCCACTTGAACTAGACTCGATATGGATCTTGCAATTATGAGATTCTGCAATCTTGTAACATATTGCCACACCCAACCCAGTTCCATTATCTTTCGTCGTAAAGAAGGGCGTTCCTACTTTACTAAGATTCTCTGGCAAAATACCAGAACCCTCATCCTCAATCGCAAGCACCACCTTACCATCCTCCAGATAACTTCTAATAGTGATGCAACCTCTTTTCCCCATTGCTTCAAGTCCATTGCGAACTAAATTAAGAATGACTTGTGTCATTTCCTTTGCATCGAGTTCCAAATCTGGGATCTCACCCGGAATGAAACGAATTTGCTTGTTTTGGCTGAAAGTATCAGCTTCTAGAAGAGGATAAATATTTCTGATGATGTCGTTGAGGTTTTGGGATTTAAGGTTCGTTTGTTTTGTTTGAGCCAGCGAAAGGAATTCTGTAATAATCTCATTGGCCCGGTCCAGTTCCGAAATCATGAGCTCGAAGGTCGACTTCTGAGTTGCATACACAGGTTTTTCCCCCAACAGTTGGAGATACCCACGCACAGTGGTCATCGGATTTCTTATTTCATGGCCAATTCCAGCCGCTAATTGCCCCACAAGGTTGAGTCGTTCGAGTCTAGCAAATTCCTTTTCTGAGGTCTTACGGCTGGTGATATCCCTGAAATAACAAGTCATGCCAGTATCGATAGGGTAGGCACTGATTTCTAACCATTTATCCCCTAAGGCTTCTGAAATGATTTCAAAATTAGCCGACTTCTTCCCGTTCATGACTTCACGATAGTGTAATAAGGCGGTGTCATTAACCCTCGTTACTTCCGTGATCTTTGAGCCCAACAACTCATCACGTGATTTTCCAAAGGCTATTTCTGCCGGGTGATTTATATAAGTGAATTGCCAGTTTCTATCAATTGCGAAAAAACAATCCGTCATACTTTCGAGAATTGAAGCCTTCTCTTCTTGAGCCTTCATTAATTTCTCACGAGATAATCTCCGTTCCGTAATATCACGATAAAAAACGGATAGACCAAACCGGGAGGGGTAGACAGTAATTTGATACCATACGTCTTTCTGAAAATGACCAAACCTTTCGTAGGTCGTTGGTACACCCTCTGTTTTAACCTGTTGATATAATTCAAACAAATCTTCTCGCGATTTGGGATAAACTTCCCAAAAATTTCGATTGATAACCTCTTCACGTGTTTTCCCAACCAGCTCTTCTACCTTTTTGTTGACATAGGTAAAGTTCCATTGATTATCTAACACATAGAAACCATCTTGCATATTATTAATAATATCTGCAATGAGTTGGTTACTCCTGGAAAGGTCCTCCTCTAATTTTAAGTTTTTAGTCAGCTGTTGGGTCCGTTCCATTTGCATTTGTTTCATTTCAGTCACATCATTATACGCAACCAAAATGCATTCTTGATCGTCAATTTGTATCTTTTCGGCTGAGACAAGAACAATGCCTCTTGAACTATCTTTCATATTTATTGAGTATTTAAAGTTTTGGACTGAACCTTGTGCCTCCAAAATTGCTTTGATTTGATCTAATAAACTTTCGGGCACACCGATTTCAGTGGGTGTTTTGCCAATTACATCGTCACGGGTAAAACCCTTTGCTTCAAGAAAACGACGGTTTACATCCACATATCGATAGTCAGACGTCCTAATAATCGTCATCATATGGGGGCCTAATTGGAACGCTTTAGAAAATGTCTTGACGGCACCCCTGAGCGCGTCTTGTTCTCTTTTTCGATCCGTGACATCATTGATGATCGCAACACAGGCGTATTCGCCATTGGGCATTTGAAAACTAGACAAGTCAGCGACAATACTTTTCCCGTCGTCAGTCACGATTTCTCTAGCTTGTTGTTTGATTGTATTCCATGGGTTATCAGGGCTCAGTAATAGACTCGAATTTTCAATATAGGGTGTAAATATGTTTTGAGCTTTAAACTTTTCGCTCATCATGATTGGCCCCTTGGTATCAAAGATCATAAGGTTTATGGGACTGGAGTTAATAATGGTATTTAGGATTGACGCTTTACTCAAAAAGTCATAGGCCCAGTAATAGAAATTAAATATGAGGGTGGTTGCCAATGGTGTAATGATTAAAAAAGGGCCGGCAACCATTTTAACAACCATCACTGAATCGCTGTTCCATGAAGGAATAAAGGCAACGATGAAAATGAGAATAAACGCCATGACAAGACCAATGATCAACCAAAACAACCGTTTCTTACCATTTTGACGACTCTTAACCCGTTTTCCCAGGATACTTCCAAAAACAGCGAACGTAATTAAGGTGGTAATTCCACCGATTGTACCACTTCCGCCCGCATCGTACCGATACAGAGAGCTCATAATTGCCGCGATCAGAGCGCTTACAGGACCGCCAATAAAACCAGCCATTGTCATAGCGATATGTCTAAAATCAAAAAAGCGACCCTCAATAACCATGTTTTTACTGGTCATGATAAATATCGTGATCAGACCGAACATAACACCGATCATATACTGAGCGTATTTCTTGTGGACAGACAAGTCTATTATTATGACAATGCCGCACAGAAATATGACGACAATAACATTCATCAGTAGATCGTAGTACATATAAACTCCTTCTTTTTACTTTTTTCGATAATGTTAGTAACCACACCCTACATTATACTCCAATAATACGAGATATTTGTCGCATTATTGCTGAATCAGGCGCATTTGACAAAAAGAGTTGCCTAAAAAGATGATTCCTATAAAACAGAGGTCATCTTTATTCATACACAGGGCATTCGTTGTTATTTCTTATGCATTATTCTCCTCCATTATTCATGGTTTAATCCGCTTCTTCGTCACACACGGTATAACAGACCATCAAATAGCCTCATGAACTGCATAATTGTAAATATAATGTCGTAGCGCTACAGGTGTAGCGCTACAATATGTAGCGGACTTGTAGCTGTATAAGATGTTCCCATAGTTCAACAATCCACGTATCATCCTAATTCTGAGCATTATGAAATTCCTTTTCGTGTTGGCACTAATCTTGCAATTAACTATTATTGTGAAATAAATAACAGGAGGCGTTCGCATGAAAGCATTTGTTTATCATGGTCCAAAAAACATGACTCTTGACCAGGTACCAGATCCTAAAATCCTACGACCTACAGACGCAATAATTAGGGTAACCACCTCCACCATCTGCGGAACAGACAAACACATTAGAAACGGGGGAATGCCTGAAATTGAAGCGGGAAGGATTATTGGTCACGAATTCTGCGGTGAAGTCATGGAAATAGGGCCCAATGTTAAGAATTTCAAAAAAGGAGACAAGGTCGCCGTATCCTGCGTCACGCAATGCATGGAATGTTATTATTGTAGACAGGGACTATATTCTCACTGTGTCGATGGTAGCTGGATCTTTGGTTATATGATTGATGGTTGCCAAGCTGATTATGTTAGAGTTCCTTATGCTGATTCTGGCTTGTACTTGATTCCAGACAATATGACGGACGAAGATGTTTTGTTCGTGGGAGATATTTTATCCACAGGTTATTTTGGTGCAGAAAATGGAAATATCCAACCAGGAGACACTGTAGCAGTGTTCGGATCAGGACCTGTCGGAATGTGTGCAATGGCCACCGCACGTCTTTGGGGCCCTGCCAGAATTGTTGCCGTTGACATAGATCAATCGAGACTGGACTTTGTCGTGAAGCAAGGTTGGGCTGATTATGGGCTGAATGCAAACGAAGTGGATGTACCCAAGGCCTTAAAAGATATGACCAAGGGGCGAGGTGCAGATGTTTGTATTGAAGCCAATGGTTTTGAGCCAACCTTTAAAGGCGCAATTGCAGCCGTAAAAGCAGGTGGTACGGTCTCCTTAATCGGTGTCTTTGAAAAACCACAGATCCTGGAAATGCAAAAACTCTGGATTTCCAATATTACGATTAAAATGGGGCTAGTTAGCGCCAATCGTATACCCATGCTCATTGATTTGATTCAAGAAGGAAAACTGGATATGAAACCACTCATAACTCACACTCTACCGTTATCCAAGGTATCCGAAGGGTACGATATCTTTGAACAACGCAGGGATAACGCCATTAAGGTTATCTTAAAGGCTGATATGTAAGAGATATTTCATAAAATCTCAATCAGCTCGCAAATAGACAAGACCTCCTAGTCTGGAGGTCTTGTCTATTATTAATCCTTCGTCTAAGCTATTATTTCTCATCTGCTATTTTCAGACAAAATACTTGCATTTATTTAATGTCCAGCATATCATTATTATAATGAGAGAAAATTATAACTTTTCTTAACCCTTCCAATAAATATTGAGCGTCATAATGCAATACATCAAATGAGCCTTGCTGGTTCGTCAGAATACCATAAGATTATAAAATTATTTTTGTGACGGCACAAAAATTGAGGCTATTGCCAGTATAAGAGTGAAATAGTAAAGATTGAAAGAAACTTGGAAAACGCTTTGTGAAATAAATAACGGGAGGCGTATACAATGAAAGCATTTGTTTATCACGGTCCAAAGAACATGACTCTTGACCAGGTACCGGATCCTAAAATTCTACGATCGACAGACGCAATCATCAGGGTAACCACCTCAACGATCTGCGGAACAGACAAACACATTAGAAATGGGGCCATGCCTGAAATCGAAGCGGGAAGGATTATGGGGCACGAATTTTGTGGTGAAGTCATGGAAATAGGTCCCAACGTTAAAAATATCAAAAAAGGAGATAAGGTCGTTGTATCCTGCGTCACTCAATGCATGGAGTGTTTCTATTGTAAACGAGGAATATACTCTCACTGCGTCGATGGAGGCTGGATCTTCGGTTATAAAATTGATGGTTGTCAAGCTGATTATGTTAGAGTTCCTTATGCTGATTCTGGTTGCCACATCATTCCAGAAGGTTTGACGGATGAAGATATTTTATTCGTGGGAGATATTTTATCCACAGGTTATTTTGCCTCGGAAAATGGTGGTATTAAATTAGGAGACACCGTAGCAGTATTCGGGTCTGGACCAGTCGGTATGAGTGCCATGACCACGGCCCGTCTTTGGGGGCCTTCCAGAATTGTTGCTGTAGACATTGATGATTCTAGACTGGATTTTGCCATGAAACAAGGATGGGCTGACTATGGGTTGAATCCACAAAAAGTGGATGTGACCCAGGCCTTAAGAGACATGACCTGCGGTCGAGGTGCAGATGTTACCATTGAAGCCAATGGTTTTGAGCCAACCTTTAACGGAGCGATTGAGGGCGTGAGACCGGGTGGAACGGTGTCCCTAATCGGAGTCTTTGAAAAGCCACAGATCATAGAGATGCAAAAACTCTGGATCTCAAATATTACGATTAGAATGGGTCTTGTTAAAGGGGATGGCATTCCAGCGCTCATTGATTTAATTAAAGAAGGAAAGCTGAATATGAAGCCACTCATAACCCACACTCTCCCATTATCCAAGGTATCTGAAGGCTATGATATCTTTGAAGAAAAACGGGATAACGCCCTTAAGGTTCTCTTAAAGGCTGATGCATAAGCATAAGTCATTGGGATCTTCTCATATTTAATTATTTCAATTATAAGTTTATTGAAAAGTGGTGATTTCAATGAATTCACATTTTACATTCAGCTCCGCCCTTGATAGACAGCGAAAAATATTGGAAGAGACACGAGACAGATTTTTGTGTAATTCTCAAGCGACTATTACCGTTCGCTCCATTGTCCATGCTTCTTGGGTACGTTGCCTCCAATCAGGCATTGATCCACGACGGAAACAGGCTGAAAATCCTCTCAATAACGCGGACATAGAAGCGATCATTGGGCGTTCTTCACTCTATGAGCATTCTATCGCTACTTTAAACGAGTTATTAATCCAAACCAAAGACACTAAGGTCATTTTGACATTAAGTGACTCACATGGGCGGATCATCTTTCTCGGAGGAGACCACGACGTTCAACAGAAAGCTGAAAACATGAATTTTATGTTAGGTTCCAACTGGAGTGAAGAAGTGATTGGAACGAATGGAATCGGCATTAGCTTAAAAACAGGTTATCCCGTGCAAATTTTTGCTGCTGAACATTTCTGCGAAGGCATTCATAACTGGACCTGTTCGTCATCACCTATAATGGACCCTATTACAAAGCAAGTTTTAGGGGTTATTAATGTCACCGGACCTTGGGAACAAGCGCAGGTCCATACCTTAGGGATGGCTGTCATGGCTTCAAAATTGATCGAACAAAAACTGCATGAGCAATCTCTATTAACCAAGAATATCACAAAAGCGCACCACACATTGTCCCTTAAGAAGGACCCTTGGAGTGAGATTGTTGGAAGATCGAGCAATATGCTTTCCGCAATGACTCAATGCAATATGGTCGCACAAGCAAACGTTCCCGTCTTACTGTTTGGAGAAAGCGGATCAGGCAAAGATCTTTTTGCCCACGCGATCCATCAAATCAGCGATCGACGAAACGGTCCGTTCATTGCTCTAAACTGTGGTTCTATTCCGAAAGACTTGATTGCGAGTGAGCTTTTCGGATACGACCCTGGTTCTTTTACAGGCGGAGTGAAAGACGGGAAAAAGGGTAAATTTGAAGAAGCCCATGGGGGAACCTTATTTCTCGATGAGATTGGTGAGATGTCTTTAGAATTTCAAGTTCATCTCTTACGCGTTGTCCAAGAGCGGGAAGTCATGCGGATTGGTGGTTCAAAACCCATCCCAGTAGACGTTCGAATTATTACCGCTACCCATGAGACACTTGAAGAGCTCGTGTCAAACGGGTTATTCCGCGATGACTTATATTATCGATTAAATGTTGTCAGTATCACCATTCCCCCACTACGAGAACGCCAAGATGATATTCTGTTGTTAATTGATTTCTTTTTGGAACAATTTGCGGATAAACACGGCAAACCAGTTCTTAAGCTTGAACCACTCGTCAAAGAATTTCTTATTCACGACTATAAATGGCCAGGAAATGTTAGAGAATTACAAAACTGCCTGGAACACGCCGTGTTATTTTGCACGAATGACACCATTAAAAAAGCAGACCTTCCTCAAAATCTCCAAAAGCTTGTTATGTATAAATCCGATTGGAGTCGAAGTAAGATTTCCGACGTAAACCCATTTGCCAGATATCATGAAAAAGAGGCACTTCTCAGCCTTTTACAGGAATATGGCGGTAATCTATCAGCAGTTGCTCGTGAATTAGGTGTTGCTAGAACCACAATATACCGACATTTAGACAAATGTGGCGTGTCACTAAAATGAGGGTATCATCTTGTCGAATCCTTCGTCTTCCTGTACAATGAACTCATACATAGAAAAATATACGTTTCGGGAGGTCATTATGTCTGTCAATTTTAAAGGGATCCTAATCTTGGTCCTTACCTTAGTTCTTGTAGGGGGCGTTGTTCAGGTTGTTCGTCCCTATCCAGTCGTTGAAGCAAAAGCCGTCGCTGAAAGCACGAAATTGCCGGGTAGTTTTTCAGTCACCTTTCCAAAGCAAGGGGAATCAGCCGTTGGTACCGACAACTTTGGCGTCATCGCTTCTTCTTCCGTCAAAACACCGATCCCAATTGCTAGTGTCGCAAAAATCATGACCGCCTATTTAGTCTTAAAATCCCATCCTATGAAGCCAGGTGAGGATGGGCCCACCATAACCATGGAAGCGCAAGATGTCACGGAGTACTTAGATGGTCTTAAAAAAGGCAATTCTGTTTTAATGGTGGATCAAGGGGAAATCCTGACCGAAAGGCAACTTCTGGAAGGGTTATTGTTACCCTCTGGCGGTAATATCGCGGACAAGTTAGGCCGTTGGGTCTCTGGTACAAATCCTGCTTTTGTCGTGAAAATGAATGAAACAGCGAAATCCCTGGGTATGACCGCAACAACCTATGCTGATGCCAGTGGTGTGAGTGCCTCAACCGTGAGCAACTCAGTGGATCAAGTGAAACTTGCCCAAGCAGCCATGGCAGACCCAATTTTTCGTGAAATAGTCGCCATGCCACAAGCAACCCTTCCTGTAGCTGGTGTCGTGTTTAATGTAAATTCGATGCTTGGAAAACATGAAGTTGTGGGAATCAAGACTGGATCCACCTCCAAAGCAGGCGGTAACTTTGTCTCCGCAACACCCATCGCTAATGGAGATAAAACGCATTATATTATTGCCGTCGTGCTGGGACAACAGGGCGTTCAACCGCTGCAAACTGCACTCGATGAGAACGTCAGTCTTCTCGATCAAGCACGATCACAATTCAAAGTGTATCCTGTTCCTCAGCCTAGTACTGGTTTCGGTCAAATTTCAAGTGCTTGGAAAAGCACAAGTGATTTAAAAGCCACTCAACCTGTACAAATCTTTGGCTATCCGGGCATGGAAGTATCGTTCTCGATGAAACTGAATAATACACAATTACCCATTGTGCCAAATAAGAACCTCGCAACCTTAACGGTTAAAGCGGGTCAAGAAATACAGACCGTTCCGCTTCAAACGACGCAAGAAATTAAACCGCCCAGCCTTTTATGGAAACTTCTCAGATTCTAGAGCCTGCAAATTGCACGCTACGGCGCACAAGCAAGAAGAGCGAAACAATTGTTTCGCTCTTCTTCTCTATGATTTACTGGTTATTTTTAACACCGACTAAATCTTTATGTTTTAAGACCGTGGGGGGTTGTTCAAGCCACTCATAATCAATCATTAATTTAGCACCTTTTTGAGTGTATTTCATAATTCCAGCAGTGTATCTAAGATACATGGCATATAAATCGACTCTTACACTTTCAGATACAGCCATACCAAGACTACTTATCCCTGAAGCGGATAACACGATCATGTGCGTTAGCATCAATTTTTCTGAAAAAGGTGGTACAATTGAATCAGTGACGAAAGAATCAGAAGTTGAAGGAATTGGAATATTTTCATCTGTAAAAACTTGCGTCAACTCCCTGATTATATTAGATGCTATATCCATGCCTTCAAAGAAATAATTAGAGATACTTTCATTCTTTGAAACTTGACCAAATGCTGTGGCTATCGCTCTTCCCACTATATTTGAAAAAGAAATTCCAAACAATTGAGTCACTTCATTTAAAAGCATTGGTCGTTTTTCACCGAAGACTCCGACCATAAAACTTTGACTTCTAATGTATTGAACCTTTTTAGTGACTTCAACAAAAGGTGCTCTTATAAAGATACCCTTTGATAATCTTAAATCTGCTGATTTGTTATATAGATCTATCGAATCAATAATACGTTTTGAAAAGTAATCTCTAATATCTGAACGAGCTATTTCATTTAAAATTAGCGTGTAATTGTGCATGGCAATTCTTGACATGAAGGATAAATATAACAAATAAATAAAAGGAATCTGAAAATAAACGTGGTGCGCTGATATTAACATCATTGTCGTTAAATGCGTCGGGTATGGGCAATCCTGCCTGATTAAAAATATTAGTTATTTCTGTAAGGTGTTGATTTGACATATCCAATGTTTGCTGTAAAAGTACACGAGTTTCTTCATCTTCTACTCTATTTAGAAAATAACTAAGAACTTTTGTTGTTAAGCTTTCACTCATATAGGCATTCCAAAGGCCCCCTATTTCAGATGAAATTAAAGGTATTTGCTTTATATCACCACTCACTATAAAAACCTCCCACTTAAATTTATAAATCTAGGTTTTCCTTATTCATTCCTTAATATGCTCTGCCCTTAATCAGTCTCTACCGATTATGATAAATTAAATTTAAAGTAAGCCCCTGTTCCTTCAACAAGAAGGAACAGGGGCTTTTAGCGGAACTTGACTGTTTTACTTAAAGTCTACGCCGATTCGGGCTGCTGACCCATCGGACGATACGCCTTTAACGGTCATCTTCACACCGTAAGTCGGTGTTTTGACACTGTTAAATGGAGCGTTCTCGTTATAGTAAGATTTTGAGTCATTAAAGACGGATACCGGAGCTGATGCAGGAAAATTAAACTTCGCACCCGTTGTGTCATGAATCATCAAGGGGGCTGTAGGTTTTACGCCAAAGGGTGCATCAAAGATCTGAAGTCTGGTACGAAAAGCTACGTTCGTTGATTGCATCATCGGCGTACTGTGTGCATCCACAAGGAGGAGCCTCCCTTGACCAGGGTGGTCACCCACGTTATTATCCATCATTGAGGTATCACGATACCACAAGAGGACGCCAGGTTCATATGTTAACCTCTCCATTGTGGTTGGGGTCCCGTAATAGTTGTACGCCCAGTTTAAGCCTGCGTTTGTGGCGTATGGCCGTACAAGTTCACCAAGGTAGTATTGGCCTTTATTCACGGTTTCGGTTCCTGCAAATTGACGGAAGCCATCGAGCGTCCAGCAATTTGGAGAAACCTCTGCAGAATCCGTAAAGCCGATTTCTGGAATGCTAATGGCATCGATGGCCCAGCCTTTTTGGGCAACGCCACCATCCGTTAAGTAGTGAAACCGAAGTTGAATAGACTTGCCTGCATAAGCAGAAAGATCGAATATGGCATCCACCCAACCGTTACTTGTACCATCAATACTGGGGATACCACTGATGTCACGCGTAATGTTACCGGCAATTCTAGTAAAGGTTGCTCCATTATCTGCGGAAACTTCAACATAGCCAAAATCATAATTATATTCAGTGTCATACCAGGTTTTAAAATTCAAGGTAGCATTAGTGACACTGCTGAGATCAATGGTACGCGTTAAAGTGGTGCTTAAACCGTCGCCCATCGTGCTCCACCACTCGTTTTGGCCTTCGAAAGGCGTGTTAATATTTGTCGTGACAGCTTTTTGGGGAAGATTGACTCTGAACCCTTTTGCAAACGTTGCATAGGTTTCCGTACTGTGGATCAAGAAGTCTTTGTTTTCCTTGGCACTTTGGTCGATTGTGAGAAGGTTCGGTGTCCAACCAAGTGTCATTTTGGACCAAATATCAAGGTTAGCAGGTTGGGTACCGAGCGGTTTACCAAGCCAGCTCCCACTGGACATTAAGGTGTAAAAACCCGTTGAAGACTCGCCACCATAAGTGGTGTCGTAAAGATCTGGTAGGCCGAGTTGGTGACCATACTCGTGCGCAAAGACACCGACGCCTCCATCTTCTGGCTCTGTCGTGTAAGGCCCCACAAGCGTGCCATCCCACGTTTTGACGCCACCGTTGGCGTTATCGGCAAACCAACTATGCGACCAAATGGCGTCATTTCCTTGGATTCCACCGCCGCCTTCTTGACCAGCGCCAGCGTGAATGATCATGAAGGAATCAACATAGTTATCACCGTCTGAGTCAAAATCCTTAAACGGGATTTGCACCCCTTGTTCTCCAGCTGCTTTAATTGCATCATTGACGATTCTCCAAGCTGGGCCATTGAGGTTGTCCGTCCCGCCGATTGGATTATCGGCGCCATAGTAAGCTTCAGGGTACGGAAGATGAATCCAGCCATAAACTTGGCCATCGACCATAAATTTCCCGTCGGATTGGGCTAAGTAATAATTGGCCAAAGAACTGCTTCCTGGCGTTTTGTCAAAGAGCATTTTAGTATAGTGATTGTTATCAAAATTGGCAACCCAGTAATCTTTATTTGGATCAGCCGGTTTTGGTAATTGACCAGACATTGGCCCATTACCTTGAGCAAAGTCAACGAGCATGACTAGAATTTTACCCGTATCTCTTGTCTTAGAGAGTGGCAAAGGGGCAGCGTTTGGAACTTTTGTCTTAACCTCATTATCATTAATATTGGATCCCTTAAAGTTCCTCTCGTTATCTTGTAATTCTTTTAGTGCCTTTTCATGGGGAACATCTTTAGAGCTCGGAAATTGTATTTTCACTGCGGGATTGGGATTTAATTTCTTCTGAAGATATGTTTTGACGATGCTCTGTGCTTTTTCTGGGGCTGTGCCGAGTGGAATCGTTCCGTTCGCAATAAGCGTGGATTGGATTTTGTCTTCATTGGCTGGCATAAATTTTTGATCGAGACCATTTCCTTGAAGCGAGGCCACATAAGAAGGCGTTAATGCGAAGGATAGTGTCACGACAGAACTCAAAAGGATACCGGCAAATCGTTTCAACATCAGAATTTCCTCCTTTTATTGATGGGTTGGATCTGAGACAAAAAGTACTCCACCTCCGTAAATTGAATATTCAGTCACATATCCGTAGACAGTCACCTTGTATCGTGCCGTCAAAGGAGTCCTTACAGATAAGCCTATCGTATAAGTATCACTTTGTCCCCCGTAATAGTCCAAATACCTTCCCCGTGTTATACGACAATTTACATTATATTTCGATATCTTATATGGAAAAACGTCTCTCCACTGGCCCTTGTTGGTTGACTTTCGGCTTCTAACAACCTATCATTGTAGTATGGGTTGTCTGTTTCTTTATGCACAGAATGTATTTCAGTACCAGTCATAAAGTATAAATTTTGGGCCGGGTCAGTGTAACTTTGTCGGCCACAATCGCAATGCAACGCTTGGCTCCAGCCAAGTTTTCTTTATAATCCACAACCTACGTATTCCCGGACCGACCGTACGTAAACCAAACGAGGAGGCAGAACAAATGAACGAACATCAACAAAAATTATGGCCCCATATAAGTGACGAACAATGGAATGATTGGCATTGGCAAATGTCCAACAGGATTACAACCCACGAGGAATTACTTGAATCTATGTCTCTTCCCGCTGAGGAAGCTGAACAGATTGAGCGCTGCCTGGAAAATTTCCGCATGGCAATCACCCCTTACTACTTTTCCCTGATGGATCCGAAGAATCCAAAGTGCCCTATTAGACAACAAGCAATTCCTTCTATCCACGAATTGAATACCTCCTCCTGCGATTTAGAGGACCCACTCCATGAAGAAGCCGATTCACCTGTACCTGGCCTCACACACCGCTATCCTGATCGGGTTTTGCTCCTGGTGACCGATCAATGCTCAATGTACTGCAGACATTGCACCCGAAGAAGAATGGCGGGTCAAACCGACCAGGCTTTGCCACTGAATCGATTTAAGCGCGCCCTGGAATATATTCGTTCCAATCCGCAGATACGTGATGTACTGATATCGGGAGGCGATCCATTGACCCTTTCTGATGATCGTTTGGATTTTATCTTGTCCAATTTACGTTCCATTCCCCACGTTGAGATCATCCGCATCGGGACAAGAACCCCTGTCGTCCTACCTATGCGCATCACGGATCGCTTGGTCGAAGTTTTGCAAAAATACCATCCAATCTGGATCAACACGCATTTCAATCATCCCCAAGAGCTAACCGTTGAAGCCCGTAACGCCTTGACTAAACTGGCCAATGCCGGCATTCCGCTTGGGAATCAATCGGTTTTGCTGAAAGGAATTAACGATTGTCCTGTTACGATGAAAAAACTAGTGCATGAACTTGTAAAATGCCGGGTAAGACCCTACTACTTGTACCAATGCGACTTATCCGTCGGCATTGAGCATTTCCGGACATCTGTCGCAACAGGTTTGAAAATTATTGAAATGCTCAGAGGACACACTTCCGGTTTTGCTGTTCCGACCTTTGTTGTTGATGCCCCAGGTGGTGGAGGTAAAATACCCCTGCAACCCAACTATTTAATTTCACAATCAAATGACAAAGTCGTCTTGCGTAATTATGAAGGCGTCATTAGTGTCTATCAGGAACCAGAAGATAAAACAAGCAGTTGTAAGACCTGCTCAAAGCCTTGCACCAACTCGAAAAGCCGCCAGATTGGTCTTGGAAAATTACTGAAAGGCGAGCAGATTAGTCTGACGCCCCAAGAAAACACACGACAGGAAAGAAGACAAAAGATTTCCGGTGATCGAGGAGGACAGTAAATGCTTAACACCATGAGTAAAGTGAGTATCTCAAGCCCCATTACGGTTGATGAGACGAATAGACGGTTAGTTGTGGAAGGCTATGCACAAGGAACTGACCCTTCTATGTACGGTCGACATCTCATTCATTTAGCACAAAAACGGAAACTGGAAAAGATATGGCTTTGGGCCTTGCCTATCGACGTTCCCGAATTCTTAAAATGCGGCTTTCGTTTAGAAGGCAGCCTCTTTTGTGGCAACTACGAAGACTATGTTGTGAGCCTTGCCTATTATGTTCGTGGGACAAGAGGTCATTTCGATAAGTTGCAATCTGAGAAGGATATTATCCATGCCGTTAGGACAAAACCGATCACTCCGTCACAACACTTGCCTCTCGGAATAGAGATAAAACTCTTAGATGAATCCTTCGCCGGGCAAATATCACAATTACTAACCCAGGTTTTTACAAGTTATCCCACCCCGGTACATGACCCTCAATATATTCGTTCCTTAATGCAGCAGGGGAATATTTATGCCGGAGCATTTTTAGAAGAAAAGCTGATGAGTGTTGCGGCGGCTTACCCGGATACAATTCTTAACCGTTGCGAAATGACAGATTGTGCAACCCTAGAAGAATACCGGGGCCACTCACTATCCCAACATTTACTGTGGATTTTAGAGCAAGAAGTTCAAAGACAAGGCTCCTTCAGTCTATTTACGCTTGCACGCGCCCAGTCCTACGGAATGAACAGAACCTTCCACAAGCTTGGGTACGGCTATCAAGGTCGATTGATTAACAATTGCCATATCGCTGGTTGCTTTGAAGATATGAATCTTTGGATTAGATTGGCATAGTTTGTTGTCCAGCATAACCCATGAAACAGCAAAAAGGCGGATCCTTAGATCCGCCTTTTTGCTGTTTCATTTAAGGTTCTTTATACTAGTCAGAAAGTATAAACTAACGTTTATATACTTTCTGCAGGTCCCTTCACGCCATCCTTGGCTACAGGGACACTCGTCCATCCATGGACAGCGCATCAGCGCAACTAAGGCGACCGCTTTAGCTGAGGCTTGGCGCTAGCCAAGTTTTCTTTATAATTCTGTCGGACGTTCTAACAGTGCCACGAGTAAATCCACCGCAGCTTCAACATCCCGTTTGTCCAGCATCTCGGCGGGACTGTGGACATATCGGGTGGGAATCGAAAGCACACCGGAAGGCACCCCTCCTCTAGACAAATGAATCGCGCCTGAATCCGTTCCCCCGAACTCCAAAACCTCCCACTGGAAGGGAATGTTTTGGTCTGTGGCAACGGCCGCCATCCAACGCTTCACTTGAGGTGAGGTGATCATGGAGTGGTCAAGCACCTTAATCGCTACGCCACTTCCTAGTTCTATGGACATCGTGCGAGCTTTAGGGGTATCTCCCGTCGCCGTGACATCCACCGCAAGGGCCAAATCAGGCTCGAGAGCATAGGCCGCCGTTTGTGCACCACGGGTTCCAACTTCTTCTTGCGCCGTAAAAACAAACGCTAATTCGTGGGTGGACTTCGTTCGTTTCAGGGCTTCCATCGCGACAAAGCAGCCAATTCGGTCATCGAGCGCCTTGGATATAATCCTAGAGTCTGATTCTACGAAATCTCCAACAAAAACCGCCGTTTCCCCGATGTGAACAAGCTGTTCAGCTTCTTCATGAGAGGCTGCGCCAATATCGAGATAAAGTTTATCCAGCTTGAAATCACTGGGCTTATCTAACTTTTCAATCCCGATGGTGCCAACTCTACCGCTCCTAAACTTGACTCTTTGGCCCACTAGATGGGTGATATACACTCCGCCAAGAGGGGTGAAACGCAAGAAGCCTTCTTGATTGATATGGGTGATCATCAACCCGATTTCGTCCATATGCGCTGCAATCATGATTTTCTTACCCGTTCCATGACGCTGAACTATCAGATTTCCTAAAGCGTCTGTCTTTATTTCGTCACAAAAAGGGCGCAGTTCTGAGGCTATAAAGTCCGCCACCCGCTCTTCGGAACCGGACGGACCAAAAATCTGGGTTAACTGTTTCAGTGTTGCAAAATCCAAATCCATCACAGGTTATCCTCCTTATCAATCGAGCCAACCCCCAGCTTACGCGGGAGTTCCTTTAAAAGTTCATCCACTAGAATCAGGCAAGCCGTATAATCCTTCTCTGAAATCACCGAGGCAAACGAATGAATGTAGCGACACGGCACACTTAAGACAATCGTCGGAATTCCGGCTTGACTCACATGAATCGCACCCGCGTCATTTCCGCCGCTAGCTCCGCGCCGAAATTGTAGTGGAATTCCCTTCTGACGGGCTATGTCTGTTACCCACTGAATTAGCTGAGGATTGTATAGCGTTGTTCTGTCCATGAGCGAGCAAGCGGGTCCTTTACCTAGCTCCGTCACCCAACCTTCTTCTTCTCGATCCGACACATCAGCCGCAACCGTTCCCTCAATCACAATGGCAAAATCCGGTGCAAGGTGATAAGCTGCCGCCTTCGCACCCCGAAGGCCTACCTCCTCTTGCACTGTAAACGCAGCGACTAAGGGAAAATCATAGTCCTTCTTAAGAAGCTCTACTAAGAGAGCACACCCTACTCGGTCATCAAAGGCCTTACCTTTGTAGAGACCCTCTCCGAAAGGCTCGCATTTCGTCATAAAATAAGCATAGTCACCGAGTTTCACCTTACTAGCGGCGTCTTCTTTGGATTTCGCCCCGATATCAATATACAACTGTTCAAAGGACAAAGCCTTTTGACGTTCTAATGGTTTTTGTAAATGGATGGCTTTCGCTCCAATGACCCCCATGATTGATTCGTTCATTTGTACTGGTTTAGCGATCAAAATTCGAGGATCAATGCCGCCGACCGGTTGGAATTTGAGAAAGCCCTCGCCGGTGATCTCCATAATCATCAGCGCTACTTCGTCCATATGCGCCGTAATCATCACTTTTGGCCCTGAAAGATGTTCGTTCTTCGTCGCGATCAAATTTCCCATTTTATCCACCTTGATTGTATCCACCAACGGTTCTATTTGTTCGTGCAAGAAATCACGGACCAAGCCTTCATCTCCTGAGGTACCGTTTAATTCGCTCAGACTCTTTAATAACATAAAAATCCCTCCAAATCGTCCGGTAAGGAGGCAATGAAATGCGCCAGTAGCTTTCCGGAGTTAAGCACGTCTTGCAGATCGAGCGTTTCCACAGAGGTATGCATATAGCGCAAGGGAATAGAAATCAACCCAGTAGGAATGCCGGCTTGGGTGACTTGAATCGCCCAAGCATCCGTTCCAGAGTTTCCTGGGGTCGGCTCGATCTGAAAAGGCAACCGATGCTCTTGGGCAGTTTCTGAGAAATGTCGGTAGATGGCCGGATGAATATTGGGGCCGATAGCTACTGCTGGTCCCTTACCTAACTCAATCGTCACTTGGCCTTTAGTATCCGGCGTACTCCCGTGGGTAACGTCAATCGCCACAGCAAGATCTGGATTCAGCGTATAAGCACTGGTAAGGGCTCCGCGCGATCCGACTTCTTCTTGGGTCGTCGCCACCGCAAGGACATCATGAGAATGCTTTAGACGGGAGAGTTCTTCTAGGCAAACCATCATCACCACAACCCCAGCACGATCATCCAACGATTTCCCCGCCATCACGTTATTTAGCAAAGGCACCGTTTCTCGACGTAGAGTAATGACATCTCCCACTTGGATCACTTCCTTCACTTTCGCGGCAGAAAGTCCCACATCAATCGCCATTTCTTCCATCTTCACCGCTTGATCCGAGTCCCCATTTTGCAAAAGATGGGGAGGCAAGGAGCCAATAACGCCCGGAATAGCCTGTCGTCCATGAACGACCACTTCTTGGGATAATAGCGTTCTTTGGTCTATCCCCCCGATGGAAGTGAACCTCAGAAAGCCACCGTCATCAATCTTTTTAACCATAAGCCCGATTTCATCCATATGAGCTGCTAACATAATTTTAGACCGTTTGTGATTGCCCTTTTTCAGAGCATAAACATTCCCAATGGAATCGCAACGCACTTCGTCCGTTAAGGCACCAAATCGTTCCATAACCAAAGAAGCGATAGAATCTTCATAGCCGGAAACCCCTGAGGCCCTAGATAACGCACTCAGAAATTCTCTCGCGCTTAGCATTTGCGCGTCGATCAAACCATTCACCTTCTCTCGGAAAATTTGTTGTCATGATCTTAAAGGGTTACAGAGTTCACTTCGCGTTTCAATTAAGAAACTCCTTCAATGATGCAGTGATCAAAGTCCCCAGTTGGACTATAGCCACTATGTCTGATATTCTTGTAAAGAAAACTTATGAAATGAAATGAGCGTTTGAATTTATGGAGCAAATATTAATAGAAGCCTTGAGAATAAGTATCTTAGAACTGATCACCCTTGTCGGGCCGTTAATTGTCATTGGCTTGGTTTTGGGTTTCATGGAGCGACAAGCCAATCACTACTTCTTTACGGCCTTTGGTTATAAAGGTATTTTGGCGACGGCTTGGCTAGGAACGCCTATTCACGAAATGGGCCACGCCTTGATGTGCTTTATTTTCGGCCATAAAATCAGGGACATGAGATTGTTAATGATCAATCGAGCCGATGGCACCTTAGGATACGTCACTCATTCCTACGATCGAAGCAGTATCTATCAATCTATCGGCAATTTCTTCATTGGCATAGCGCCCATTATCAGCGGTATTGGAGCCTTGTTCCTCAGCCTATATTATTTGTTACCGAACGCCTTCAAAGTCTTTGAAGTCTATTTGCGAGAAGACGTGATGACGAAACCCTTTGACCTAACCTTTGTGAAAGGGCTTGCCAATGCCAGTCTCATTTTACTTCAAAGCATCTTCACCTTGAGTCATCTTTTCAGTCTTAATTTCTGGATTTTCCTGCTGATTTCCATCGGCATTTCTTCTCACATGGCGTTAAGTGGTGCCGACATCAAAGGGGCAACCCAAGGACTCATTTCGCTTTATCTCGTTTTATTCGGCCTGACGATGATCAGTCACTTCATGGGCGTCAACGCGTACAGCATGATCTCACAAGTCGCTCGGTATAATGCCTACCTACTTGCTTTTTCTACTCTGGCCTTGATTTTTTCAGTGTTTAACGTGAGTATCAGTTTTATCGCTGATCAAATCACCTCTCGTTGACGTCAATGACCCCATAATGAAACGAACACCTCCAGACATTACGGAGGCGTTCGTTTCATTTACAGTCTTAAAGTCCCCATCACCTCTTTGAATGAAGGAATGGGTGATTTTCGTAAAAATAGTTTAAACTTAATTTCCTTTTTGCTGATACCCATCAACTGCATATCAACCAGCGTAATTAATTGTTTGTCCAAGAAGACTATCTCCAAATACTTTTGATACTGCGGTAACAGCTCCAGGTCTATCACGATCTTTTTCTGATCATTGTCAAACGAAACCTCAGGCTGTTTCTCTATCGTTTTATGAAGGATGGTTTCACTGACTCGTCCGATAAATACTCTATTAATGATACTCATGAGCATTTTATGAATGAGGCCTTGCTCGGTTTTAACAGATTCATGGCGTATCGTTAAAACCACCTTATGAGAATTCGCCGTAAACTTGAAATCGTCAATAGCAATATCATAGCAAGCCGTGAAAGTAATGCCTTTCATTTGGCCGCTTAAATCAAGGCGAATTAAGCCATCAACCAAAGCTATTTGCAAATCATGAATTGATTCCGGAAGTTGTTCTAAGAGCATCGGTTTCCATTCCTTGTTGATCAGCTCTTCGGTTAATGTCATTTCTCCGGACATTAAGTCAATCCACTTCACATGGCGAAACAAGGTTTCAATTTCGAATTGGTATTTCTTAAAGACGTCTAAGGAATTCAGCCAATTAAAAGGTAAACTCAAATTAGTGCCTCCTCGTTTACATATCACCCTCTCCTCCATTGTATTAGGAAACCTGCAAAAGCGTTTCTTCGCGGATCATTACTTTTCAGTACCGATCCACCGTGAAACGACCTCATAAAATTCATCCACCTTGAGCGGCTTCGATAGATAGTCATCCATCCCTGCCTCTAAGCATTTTTCCTTATCTCCCTTGAGCGCAAGAGCCGTCGTTGCAATAATGGGCGTTCTAGCATGACCCTTTTCATTCTCCATTTGCCGAATGATTCCGGTCGCCGTGAAACCATCCATAATAGGCATTTGAACATCCATTAAAATTCCATCAAACTCACTCTGCCGAAAGCACTCTACCGCTTCTTTTCCGTTTTCTGACACAGTCACCTGCCAACCTTTTTTCTTGGCTAATTCTCCGACAAACTTCCGAATCACAGCATTATCCTCGACGAGCAAGAGCTTGTGAGAAGTCCCTTTACCAACGTTAACAAGTTTCGCAACAGGTTGCAGTACTGAACTAGCCTCACCGGCTCCTCTCTCCAGAACACAAGTAAAGTAGAAGTTGCTGCCCTGGTTTTCGAGGCTATCTACCCAGATTTCTCCTGACATCATTTCCACTAACCGCTTAGTAATGGCAAGTCCCAGACCCGTACCGTTGTATTGACTGTTATGAAAATTACCAACTTGAATGAAGTCATTGAAAAGCAACTTTATATTTTCTGGTGAGATACCGATACCAGTATCCTTAACCTTGTATTCAAGTTTAATTCTATTGTCTTCGAGATCCTCAATCTTTCGAATATAAAGATCAATTCTTCCCGTTTCTGTGCATTTAACAGCGTTTCCGAGCAGATTTGAAATGATTTGTTTCAGCCTAAAAGCATCACCTAAAAGATTGTCTGGGACATCCTCTTCAATAAAGGCCTCCATAATCAGTCCCTTTTTCTGAGACGAGGCCTGAAATAAATTGACCACTTCATGGATCATGGTCCTAGTACAGAAATCCCCAATATTCAGTTTCATAACGCCAGCCTCGATTTTTGAGTAATCCAGGACATCATTGACAATGACCAGAAGTGAATCGCAGGCAAACTTAGATAGGCTCAGATACTCCTCTTGACGCTCTGTGAGCTTCGTTGTCATCTGAGTGAGTTGTATCATCCCCATGATTTCAGTGATAGGCGTCCTGATTTCATGCGACATATTGGCCAAGAACATACTTTTCGCCGAATCTGCTGATTCAGCTTTTTCTTTTGCATCGAGTCGTTCTTGCTCTAATTGTTTGCGTTCAGTGATGTTATGAAATATTACGGCGAAATAGTCTTTCTTGGGTGACCAAGCATTAACCTCATACCATACGCCGAGATCTGGTGAACATTTTTCGAATTTCTCTGAGATTCCGCTCATCACTACCCGACCATATGTTTCTATCCAAAAGCCTTCAGTACTAGGAATGCACTCTAGAATCGTTTTACCGATCGTTGTTTTCCCCTTCAAACCTGTCAGCTTTTCAAAGGAAGTGTTCACTTCTAGAAAAACGTAGTCAACTGGTTTTCCTTCGGAATTATACAGCATCTTATGATAGGCAAAAGCATCAATCATGTTTTCAAACATGCCCCCGAAGCTTTCCTCATCTTCTTGAAAAGGAACCTGTTCTCTACGTAGATTGTTTTTGCTCATATCGCTGTCAAGCCTCCACCTGTTATATCCTTGACTCAATTATCTCACATTCATCGTACGAACTTTGTCTAAATATGTTTGGTGGTTCTAGAATAGCCTTATAAACGGAAATATAAAAACAAAAAGGACTTCGTATGATACGAAATCCCAAGGTTCTTGTTAAGTTTGTCCTTGTCCGCTAATCAACGAACAAGGCCGCGGTTATTGGCATCTTCTAATACACAAGTGAAATAGAATCTGCTACCTTCCCCTACTTTACTTTTTGCCCATATTTCCCCTTGCATAAGCTCCACTAAACCTTTACAAATGGAAAGGCCTAAGCCTGTCCCACCATACATTCTGGAGATTGAACTATCGGCTTGACTAAAGCGATTGAAAATATCCGCCAGCTTATCTTCGCTTAATCCGACGCCGGTATCTTGAACCACCCATTCCAGCTTGACTTCATGATCACGTTGCTCAAGCATCCGGACCGTGAGTTCAATCGTCCCGTTATGGGTGAATTTAATGGCGTTACCGACAATATTAGAAATGACCTGTCTCAAATGAAAAGGATCCCCTAAAAATTCATGCGGCACATTATCTTCAATTCGCATTTTTAAGACAAGCCCTTCATTTAAAACAGACGGCTTAAACATCGTCTCAATCTCATCAATAAACTCATTTAAGTTAAAATTGAGTTTCTTAATCTCCAAGTTACCCGCTTCAATTTTGGAATAATCAAGGATATCGCTAATGACCATTAACAAAGACTCTGATGAAGTCATAGAAATTTGAATATATTCAGCCTGTTCTTTGGATAAGGCCGTCATTTGCAAGAGCTGTAGCATTCCCATTAAGCCCGTCATCGGTGTCCTAATTTCATGGGACATATTGGCTAAAAACTGGCTCTGAGACTGACTGGCAGCTTCAGCTTGCTCTTTCGCGGCAACCAGCTCCTCTCTTACCTTCTTATTTTCCGTAAGCAATTCATCATTCTGCCTTTTCAGCTCGATCTGATGAGCTTGCAGTTCGTGAACAAGCTGGATCAAATCAGCTTGTTTCAAAGTACAAGGTGTTTCTGGCTCACTTGAGCTATTTAGATTCAATCGACCATCATTTTCCACTAAACTCCCTCGTTCCTTGCTTTGCCAAACTTGGCTAGCTTCTAATATCTGCGATGTCAATCAAGGCACAAGTTATTATGTCAATTATAGAAGGGTAAAACAGTGAGTTAGGTCGATCAATTGACCTTTATGCTCCTCAGTAATGGGGAAAACGATAAAGAAGGTCGTCCCTCTAGAACTAGAATCAATCCGTATCTTGGCGTTATGAGCTTCGACAATCTTGTAACATGTTGCTAGGCCCAACCCAGTTCCCGTATCTTTTGTCGTAAAGAAAGGTGTTCCTACCTTACTCAGATTTTCTGGTGGAATACCACAGCCCTCATCCTCAATGGCGAGCACGACCTGGCCATCCTCCACATAACTTTTAACCCTTAGACAACCTCCTTGTGGCATTGCTTCAAGGCCATTGCGCGTTAAATTAAGAACGAGTTGAGAGATTTCTTTTCCATTGAGCGCTAGGTCAGGAATCTCACCCGGAATAAAAGAAATTTGTTTATTTTGGGTAAACGCATCTGCTTCCAACAACGGATATAAATTATTGAGTAGATCATTCAGATTTTGTGATTTATGTTCGGTTGGCTTTGTCTGAGCGAGCGAGAGAAATTCTGTAATAATTGCGTTGGCTCGATCCAATTCCGAAATCATCAGTTCGAAGGTGGATTTCTGCGCTGCATACACAGGTTTCGTCCCCAGTAGTTGGAGATAACCTCGCACCGTCGTCATAGGATTTCTTATTTCATGCCCGATTCCTGCAGCTAGTTGCCCAACCAAGTTGAGACGTTCGAGTCTTGCAAATTCCTTTTCTGATATCTTTCGGCTAGTAATGTCACTGAAGTAGCAAGTCATCCCTGTTTCTGTTGGGTAGGCACTAATTTCTAACCATTTACCCCCTAAAGCTTCGGAAATCAGTTCAAAGGTCACCGACTTCTGCTCGCTCATGACCTCATTATAGTGTCGTAGTGCAGTATCATCGACCTTCATTAATTCAGTGAGTTTTGTGCCCAATAACTCATCACGAGATTTTCCGAAGGCTGTTTCTGCCGCGCAATTTATGTACGTGAATTGCCAATTCCTATTCATCGCAAAAAAACAATCCGTCATACTCTCGAGAATTGAGATCTTTTCTACTTGAGCCTTCATTAATTTCTCACCAGATAATTTGCGTTCAGTAATATCACAATAAAAAACTGATAGACCATACTGGGAGGGGTACAGAGTAATCTGATACCATCTGTCTTGCTGAATATGTCCAAGTCTTTCAAAGCTCCTTGGTACGCCATCCTTTTTAGTCTGTTGAAATAGTTCAAAGAAGTCTCCCCCTGCTTCAGGTGTAAATCCCAAAAAATCGTGATTGATCAGTTCTTCACGTGTCTTTTGAACTAACTCTTCTACCATCTTATTGACATAGGTAAATTTCCATTGATTATCTAACACATAGAACCCATCTTGCATATTATTGATAATATCGGCGATGAGTTGGTTACTCTGGGAGAGGGCCGCCTCTAATTTTAAGTTTTTAGTCAGATGTTCGGTCCTTTCCATTTGCATTCTTTTCATGTTAGTGACGTCAGTATACGCAAACAAAATACATGCTTGATCGTCAATTTGTATGGGTTCAGATGAAAGAATAACTGTACTAACTGAACCGTCGCTGATCACCATAGGCGCTTCAAAGTTTTGGACTGACCCGTGTGTCTCTAAAGTATCTATGAATTGTTGAAAGACACTTTCAGGTACGCCGATTTTGGTGGGTTTTTTACCAATCACCGCTTCACGGGATAAACCCTTTGCTCCAAGAAAACGAGCGTTTGCATCCACATACGTATAGTCAGACTTTCTAAGGATTGTCATCATATGGGGACCTAATTGAAACGCCTTAGAAAATCTCTCTAACGCACTTTTTAATGTGTTTTGTTCTCTTTTTAGATCCGTTTCATCCGTCATAATTGCTACATATGCATACTCACCATTAGGCATCTGAAAACTAGACAAGTCAGCGACAAGGCTTCTGCCGTCTTCTGTCGCGATTTCTCTGGTTTGTTGTTTCACGGTATTCCGCAATATATTCTGGGGTCCCACTAATAGGGTGGGGTTCTCAACATATGGCGTAAATATGCGTTGCGTCTTTAAATTCTCGCTGACGAGTATTGGACCGTTACTGTCAAAAATCATTAAGTTTATGGGACTGGAATTTAAAATATTGTTGAGTATGGTTGCTTTTCCAAAGAAATTAAAGGTCCAGTAATAGAAGTTAAATATGATCGTGGTGGCCAAGGGCGTAATAATTAAAAAGGGTCCGGTGACAATTCTAAGCACCTCTGCCGAATCGCTCCTTAAGGGAGGGATAAAGGCAATAATAAAGATCGCCATCAATGCCATGACGATACCGACGATCAACCAAAACAAGACGTTCTGTCCATTTTGGCGACTCTTTACCCGTCTACCCAAGACACTTCCAAAACAAGCGAACGTAATGAGGGTGATGATCCCGCCGGTTGAACCACTTCCCCCGACATTGTATCGATACACAGAGCTTATGATCGCTGCAATCGCGGCACTAATAGGACCACCAATAAAACCCGCCATCGTCATAGTAATATGTCGAAAATCATAAAAGCGGCCTTCTATTGCCATGATTTTGGTGGTCATTCCAAAAATCGTGATCAAACCAAACATCCCACCAATGATGTACTGAGAATATTTTCTTTGAATTGACAAGTCGGCCATGATAACAACGCCACAAAGAAATAAGACCAAAATAATATTTATCAGTAAATCGTAATACAAAATGTATTCCTTCTTTTCTCAACAGTATCGCCGACTCCAGTTCCTTACATTGTAACTCTAAAACTAGCATTAATTTGTCGTAATATATAGCAAAAACAAGTATATTTAACAAAATAGTGCTAACTTGATGACCCATGCCCCTGTTATTGCAAATAAAGAAGAACCGAGGCTACTGCCTCGGTTCTTCTTTGATTGTTCTTATATCATCATGAGAGCATTGCTGCTTGCCGCTTCAATTGACTTGCAAGATACATACCCAAGCCGATTACACTCTCGATGTGCAATCGGTGTTCAATGGACGGTTCGAATAAGAGGGTAGCATTGGCTCTAACTTCTTCGTCCCCTTCCCAAACAATGACACACAAGCGAATTTCCGGAAAGATCTGGAAAGTAGCGGACGCATCGCCAAACGATGCGGGCTGTCCGCCCAAGGCAGCTGCGCACGCCAATAAATGTTCAGACTGACGTCCAAACGTCTTGATAAGACCTATGATTGAGTTTTTATGAAACGCGGGATAAAATAACATCCCACCGTTCGGTATTTCTTTGAGACTGATCCATTTTTTTGCAGTTTCTTGGGGGACTCGAGCATAGGCCAGGTAATTTAGCATGATAATGGAGGCCATAATATCTGGGACATATCCGTCTGTTTTCCTGTAGATCGTTTCGGTCTTGCAATCCAAGATATACGCTGAGCCAAAGAACGTCACAACGAATTGACCAGTGTTGCTACAGTAGGTCACCGCAAGCTGTGTTACAATTTCCTCTGGCACCTTCTTTTTTAAGTCCTGCCACCATTTGTCATAAGCAATGCGGTAATTCGTTTCCATGCCAGACACCTCCAATTGCAAATATTTGTCTTATTTCAAGACCAATAGTGCAACTTCTGATAGTTCACCCCCCAGATTTTCTTGAAGAACTTGTTGAGCTGACCTACCTCCAATTCTGCCTAAAGCCCAAGCGGCGTAACCGCGTACTACGTCTTCAGGATCCTTTATGGCAATTGCCAGATCGGGAACATTGGCTGGATCGCCTAAATTACCCAGTGCAATGGCTGCATTGCGCTGAAAGTATTTCCGTTCCTTTATATAGTTGTACATCAGCGGCCTGATTCTCGTCGCATAAAACTCATCTGTCATATTGAGCATTTGAGAGAGACTGAAATCCTGAGCTACTTTCACCAAATAGTCATCGTCCAGCAGGGTTGCTTTTAACCTTGCCTGATTGCGGGGACATACCTCTTGGCAAATGTCGCAACCATGAACCTTTATCCCCATCTTCTCACGAATTTCAGGTTCAATATGACTGCCAGCGATACGGTCTTGCGTGAAGAACGTATTAAACGCGATGCACCGGCGTGGATCCATTTTGAGTGGTTCATAAATGGCTTGCGTAGGACAAGCTTTCATGCAGGCAGAACAACCTTCCGGGCAACCCACCTCAACGGTCGGACGATCATAGTCAAGCTCTATATCCACAATAAAAGACTGAAGATAGATGAAAGAGCCAATCCCTTCCGCATAAGCGAACGTGTTTCTACCGTAATTCACGATGCCAGCTTTGGCCGCAACCAATCGTTCTGGCAAACTAATCTTCTCGCCCACTTCACACCCGAGTTTGCGCAGAAACTCCCGCATCAATTGCGGTCTGGCTCCATTAATCCGGTCAGGTGGAGCATTATAACACCTTGCTTGATAAATCCGGCCAATTTTATCCGTCAATTCCTTGGGGAAGTTTTTTTGGGAGTAGTCATAAACTGTTGTGATAATGGATTTTGCGGTAGACATTAGCGAACGGGGCTCCGCTCCAGCCAACGGACGAGACGGTGATTTGCTATAAAAAGAATACATTTCATGACGGTCGGTTAAATCAGCGATGTACTCAGGAAAACTATCAGCAGGAATGATACCGACCTTACTGTACCCAATATCTAAAGCAAATTCTTTAATTTGTGTTGTAAGCGACATACTCATCTCTCCTTATTCAGTCAAATCGTTATCAATATTCTATTTTCCAGTGGTTATCGACGTAATGACAAAGTAACTTAGTATAATACCTTGCATCCTAACAAATCTCTACAAAACCAAAGCCTCCAGTTTTGATAGTGATTTCTCAAAACTATTTAATTCTGCTTTACCCAAATACTCCTCCAGTGATGCTTGTGCTTCATCCCATAACGATAAAGCATTAACCAGCGCAGCTTTACCCACTTCAGTGAGCATCACCTGCCTGGACCGAGAATCCTCTCCAGAATGAACCGTTATGAGACCGATCTTCATCAGTGGCTTCAAATTCCGATTCAAAGTCGTTCGGTCAATGCGCATAATTTTAGCCAGCACACTCATACTCACTGACTCCATCAGTTCGAGATTGCGCAATAACGAATACTGGGTCACTTTAAGCCCGCTTGGTTCCAACGCCTCTTCATAAAATTGGGTGACTGCCCTAGACGCACGCCTTATATTTAAACAGTGACAAGGGCTAGGAAGTTTCGACTTGCCTATAATCTGTTTCATCAATGATCGCCTTCTTCTACATAGTGTCTTAAACTAATAAGTGCATATGCACCTATTTATCTTCTAATTTATATCGAATGACGCATCCTGTCAATACTAAACACTATTTAATTATATTGACTTCAGAAGTCCATGCAGCTTCATAACGGTCGCCCAATTACGCGTGGTCGTATTCTCCCCTAATACACGACCGACAGCTTTAACCAAGCGGCTCGCCATTACCCCGTCCGGGCACCAGAGATACGCAACACTCACACCGAGGGCCAGAACCTCAGGCATCCAGTCCGCTTCCATCAACGTCTCAAGCTGTGTTCGATCCTTCCGATTTCCAAGGAACGCGACAAGTAAACGTGATGGATCGCTGGTAAACTCACTTAAGGGATTATCATCGACGACCGTCGCCAGTTCTTCCGCGGTGATTACGAATACTTTTGCGGAAACACCTAGCTGGGTGGAAAGCGCCTCCTCGATGCGAGTTGCAGAATTAACGGCAGCATTAACCGCAGCGTCACCAGCGGCCGTAAAGACTATGTTCCCACTATTAAGCAAAGTACGCACGTCGCTGTAACCAAGATCCTCGACAAGAGCACGCAAGTTGGCCATTGCCACGCGCTTTGCTCGCCCGACATTAATACCGCGTATTAAGCCTATGAACATTTTTTCCATCACGATCCCTCCCCCGCTTCAACCTTACCATACACCTTCATCATACAAACTACCTCGGTCTGCCTGCTGAATTATGGCTGAAAAAAGTATGGTGTAAGCATAAATTAAAAGAAAGTGGCGTACGCCACTTTCTTTTAATTTATCGCTTACCAGTAATGGCATCATATATGAATACAACGGCTGCCACCACTAATAAGACATGTATAAGACCTCCGCCTACTTTAAATAGAAAGCCCAACAACCAAAAGAATAATACGATTCCACCTAACCATCTTAAAAATCCCATATGAATAAACCTCCTTGTTTTTCGTTTTTCCAGACTCATGACAATCTTGATATCAGACATTGTTGAATTATATAGGACAGGCCCACTAGTTAGCAAGGGTATAAATGCTATATACTATGAATAACGCGAATAATATTAATATGTCCGCGACTTAATGAACTTAGTCGAATCATGAAGGAGAGTGTGATATGCCTCAGAGAAGCTACGAATTAAAACGTAGGGCAAAGGAACAGTTAAGTGGTAAATGGCTTCAAGCTGGCATGGTGTGTTTTATTGCTTGGCTACTGACCTTGGCCTTCAATGGCGGAAATGCCGTACATTCTGTTCAGACTGTTTTTCAGAATGGAGAACTAGTCACGGTTCCCGTTACAACCTCATCCAATGACTTGGGTAGCTTAGTCACCTTTATTTTAATGGGCCCAATAACGCTCGGCGTAGCAAGCTATTTTCTTAAATTAGTGAGGAATGAAGGACCGATCATTGAAGATATGTTCGGAGGGTTTAAACTTTTTATAAAATCCTTTGTTCTCAATCTCCTGACGATCATCTTTACACTTTTATGGACTTTGCTACTGATCATTCCAGGGATTATTGCCGCCTACCGATATTCTATGGCCTACTACATTATGACGGATAACCCTCAGTTAAGTGCCTTTGAGGCATTAAACGAAAGCAAACGTATGATGATTGGCTTCAAATTTAAACTGTTCACGTTATGGTGCAGCTTTTTAGGTTGGTTCCTATTAGGCATCATCACAATAGGAATAGCCTTTCTCTGGGTCAGCCCCTACTATGCGGCGGCGAAAGCTAATTTTTACCAAGACTTAAATGCTAAGTCACTCTAGGCAGGAACCACCAATTGAGCTTATAAAACTAGTACCCTAGACAACAGAAAGTGTTTAGCCTGTAGGTACTTTTTTGATAATGACCTAAACATTGCGTACTACAGTTATCTAGTCAGCTTGAACCGTACGAAAAAGGACGTGCCCGACGGGCTGGTTTCAATGTTGATGGCAGCATTATGCCTCGCTGATATGCTGAAGCATGTGGCCAGACCCAAGCCAGTTCCGCTCTCTTTGGTTGTGAAAAATGGTGTCCCCATCTTTTCCAAATCTTCAGTATTGATGCCACTACCCTCGTCTTCTACGACCAAAACTGCTTCGTCACAATCCATGAACGTTCTAATCGTCAACTTTCCACCACCAGACATCGCTTCCAGTCCGTTCCTGGCTAGATTTAAAATGAGCTGGCGAATTTCTTCCTCATCTAGAAGCAAGCTTTCAGTTTCTTGAAGGCCCAGGACGACGCCCTTGTCTCTGACCATTGCGTCCGCTTGAATCAACGGAAACAGCTTTTCAATCACGAGGTTCAGACTCAAAGGTTTTAAATTAACGATCTTGTTTTTAGCCAGGCTCAGAAATTCAGTGATGATAGAATTCGCTCTGTCGAGTTCCTCAATCATGAGCTCAAAATAGTTCTTGAATTGTTGGAATTCTTCCTTGTCCCCCAGTAACTGAAGGAAACCTCGGACAGTCGTGAGTGGGTTTCTGATTTCGTGACCGATTCCCGCCGCCATTTGCCCCACAAGGTTCAATCGGTCTAGACGAGCCATCTCCTTTTCGAACATTCTTCGTTGGGAAATGTCGTGGTAATACACGGACAAACCTTCGTCCGAGGGATAAACATGAACTTCATACGGCACATCAGAATAAATGCCCATGATCTCATAATGAGAGGCTGCTTTGCTATTCATGGCCTTCATCAATAGAGGGTAAGACTCAGGGAGTAATTGTGGGAACAAATCCCAAATCCTTCCTCCGATTAGTTTTTCTTTACCTTTCTGCCAATATTTCTCCGCCTCTTCATTGACAAAGACGAACTCCCACTGATGATTTAGAGTGAAGAAGACATCCGTGATACTTTCGAGAATATTGCTCAGCTTTAGACTAGTCTTCCTCAGCTGTTGACTGATGTTCTTACGCACTAATATTTCCTTTTTAAGCTTTTCATTGGCCAAGAAGAGTTCGTTGGTGCGCTCTTGAACGAGTTTTTCAAGGGTTTTATATCGGTCTTTTCGCTCCTTTTCCAGCTGTTTTCGCTCAGTAATGTCTCGCACAGACCATACAAATATTTGTTGGTCTTCAATGCTAGCCACGCCGATTTGAATCTCCACAATAAAAACACCGCTATCTTTACACATAGCAAACACGTCCAAGATCTTTCGACTTTGACTTATAACCAGGGCATTCTCGATCAGCGATAAGCTTTTATTGTGGAAAAGACTTGAGACTTGTTTTCCTTGCAATTCCTCAGGCTCATAGCCAAACATTTCCTTTACTGCAGGATTAACGTTTAAAATACGACCCAACGTGTCCAAGGTGATCACGGTATCTGTGGCAGTTTCCCCAATGACTCGAGCCAACGCTTCAGCCTTGCGCAAATCCGACGTTGTCCGCTCCATTTTTACAAAGGCTTGTATTTTCAACTTCAACGTTTGAGGGTCGAACGGTTTGAACAAATAGTCGATAGCACCCAGCGAATACCCTTGTGACATATTTTCAGTAGTCTGGTAAGTCGCCGTAATAAAAATAATGGGAGTAGCTTTGTTTCTTTTTCTTGCCCTAATGAGGCTGGCAGTTTCGAAGCCATCCATTCCTGGCATCTGCACGTCTAGTAGAATCACGGCAAAATCATTCTTCAGCAAGCACTTCAAGGCCTCTTTGCCGGAACTAGCAGAAATCAGATGATAGTCCGGCGAATTAAGCACCGCTCCTAACGCCAGTAAATTTTCTTGACGGTCGTCAACAATTAAAATCTTCATTATCTTCTCTTTCATGCCACCCTCAGATCCCTTATTTTTCGTTTCATGGACCTCAACCGTGTTAAATTCTGGTTATTATACCTTTTGGTAGATTTTCTGTTCCGAATCAATGGCTTCATAACAATGGGAATAATTATTAAAGGCGATATCCTCTTTGTTACCCAACCCCAACAGACCTGACGTACACAGACTCTCATAAAACAACCCATGCACGCGATCATGCAGGATCTTATCAAAATAAATCATCACATTTCTGCAGATAATGACGTTGAATTCATTAAACGAATGATCAGTGGCTAAGTTATGCTGTGCAAACACCAAGTTTTTCTTTAGAAACGGGTGGAAAACAGCTCTGTCATGGTGTACCTCAAAAAAGTCCGCAAACTCTTTGGTCCCCCCCGATCGTTGGTAGTTGTCCGTGTATGCTCGCATTTTATCGATGGGGTAACCACCATTCTTCGCCTCTTTTAACAAATCCTCATTCATATCCGTGGCGTATATCTTGGTTTTGTGGTATAAACCTTCCTCGTGCAAAATGATTGCCATAGAGTAAACTTCTTCTCCCGTAGAACAACCCGCATGCCAGATCCGGACAAACGGAAGTTCTCTGAGAAGCGGAATCACGTTGTTCCTAAAGGACTTAAAAAATTGTGGTTCCCGAAACATCTCCGTTACATGAATCGAGAAATCCGCGAGTAACCTTTCCATCATACGAGGGTCATGAAGGACCTTTTCTTGCAGGCTTGACACGCTGTTCAACCGTTCAGCCTGAATGCGGTACCAAATCCGGCGCTTGATTGAGGAGAACACATAATTTCTAAAGTCGAAGCCATAGTACCGGTAAATTCCTTCTAACAGCAGATTGATTTCAATTGTTTCCCGAAATTCACCAGCACTGTCCTCTTCTGTTCTTTGCCCGTTTTCTTGAGAACTCATCAACACCATCCTATCTATAAAGCCAGATCTTGATTAGAGAAAACAATTGTTCTAGGTCTACAGGCTTGCTGATATAATCTGAGGCACCCGCCTGTATGCATTTTTCTCGGTCGTTTTTCATGGCCTTCGCCGTCAGGGCAATTATAGGAAGGCTTGCGTACTCGGGAAGTTTGCGAATGCTTTGTATCGCTTCATATCCGTCCATCTCCGGCATCATGATATCCATGAGAACCAGATCGATGTCCAGGTTTTTCTGTAAAACCTCGATGCCCTCCCTGCCATTCTCTGCAAATACAGCCTGCATATTTCGGTTTTCAAGAGCTGCAGTAAGGGCAAAGACGTTCCGCATGTCATCGTCCACTACCAGGATCTTCTTGCCCTCCAGGCGCTCGTTCACATTCTCCACTTTTTGAGTTTCATCCGCCGCAAGCACGCTTATTGAACCGGCGCTGATGGGTTCAGCCCCGAGAGAAGGGGAACAATCGAGGGTGACTGCCGCTTCAACGCAGGATATGCCAGAAAGTTCTTTTCCCACAGACTGGCTAGGCAGATATAGAGTAAAGGTACTCCCGCTACCCTCGACACTGTCAAGGTCAATAAACCCGCCGAGCAAACTAGCCATTTTCTGACTTATGGTCAGGCCCAAGCCCGTTCCCCCGTATTTCCTTGCGGTTGTCCCGTTCGCCTGCTGGAAGGCCTCAAAGATCATGGCCTGCTTGTCCTTTGGAATTCCAATCCCTGTATCAGTCACCGAAAAGGCGAGGACTAACTCTGCGTTTAGGAATAGGTCGCTCCTTGCGGTAATATGTTCTTCGGCCCTCCGAACCCGTAGTGTGACACTCCCCTTGGCCGTAAATTTAAAAGCGTTTGATAATAAGTTTTTTAAAATCTGCTGTAGTCTCAGTTGGTCCACACAAAGGGTGTCTGGTATGCCTTCACCTATCTGAACGACAAAATCCAGTTTCTTATGACGTGCCACAGGGAAAAAAGTCCGTTCGACATATTCCTTCACTTCGCCCAGTCCCAATTCTACAGGGTTAATCGATAACTTGCCCGCCTCTATCTTGGAGAGGTCTAATATGTCATTAATCAAGGTCAACAGCTCATTGCCAGAAGAAAAGATCGTTTTAACATACTCCACTTGAGTAAGAGTTAGGTTGCCACCCTGGTTCTCAGACAGAATCTGGGAGAGAATGAGCAGACTGTTCAGCGGCGTCCGCAATTCGTGAGACATATTGGATAGAAACTCTGTTTTAAAGGTTGAGCTTTCTTCAAGCTGCCGCGCCTTTCCTTCAAGGGCTGTTTTCATATTTTGCAGTTTTGCAGCCTTTTGTTCTGAATGTTTATACTGTTCCTCCAGCTTTTCATTAAAGGTGGTTAACTCTTCTTGCTGCAATTGGAGTTCTTCTGATTGGGACTGAAGTTCTTCCGTCAAGACCTGTGATTCCTTCAGCAGTGTTCCGATCTTCATATGGGCTTTCACCCGGTTTATGGTAACCCCAATATTTTTGGAAACCTGTTCCAAAAATTCCTGCTGGAGGGGAGTACACGGTTGGAGAAAGGCCAGTTCCACGACAGCCACGACCAGTTCCTCAAACGCCACAGGAAATATGACAAGACTTGCCTGTGATGTCTCGCCTAGACCCGAGGTAATCTTGATGTAGTCCCCCGGAACTCGATCCAAGCTAATCGTCCTATTTTCCAAAGCGCACTGTCCGATTAGACCTTCCCCAGGTCGGAAAATTTCCCCGGCAGTTTCCAATGGACTACCAGCATAGTAGGCTATTTTCTTAAAGAACCGCTTGTCTCCGTGTCCCTCCTTAATAAAAAAGACGCCGTAGCTTGCTTCAACCATAGGGGCTATTTTTGTGATTAAAAGTTGCGCTAGAGTTTTATAGTCCTGGACGCCCTGGCACAAGGCAGTGATCTCGGCCATCCCTGATTTCAACCAGTTTTGCCCCTCTATCTTTTCGATGAATGCTTTTTCGTGGCAAGCGTGTTCTTCCAAGGACTGTGCCATATCATTAAAGGATGCTGCAATTTCGCCCACCTCATCGTTTGATCGAATATCGATGCGTGGCAGATCAACGTGCTCCTGAATGGACGAAACATGATTCATAACAGAGGTGACTTTGCGGATATCCCTTGTAACCCGCTGTGTCGTCCAGACGGTGATCAACGCACCGGCAAGCAATATTAGCAGTATTGAAAAGAAAAAGAACTTGATTGCCTGGTTATTCGTAGCGACCGACGACGTCATTGATTCGTTCATGTCCGCTTCTTGAAGAATGTTTAATTCCTCTACTAACTTTATTATCTCGACCCGGGTGATCTCTTGCTCAGTGATGACCCGGATAGCCTCCGCTTTCTTGCCTGAAGAAGCCAATGATATACATCTTTCTTGCATGTCGGTATAAGCGAGGTTTGTCGTTCTAATTTGCTGAAGCAGCTTTCTCATCTCTTCGTGTACTGCCAAGGTCTCACGGGAATCCAGCGCTGTCTCCAACTTACTCCTAGAAGCCCGAATCGCGGCAATCGTCTGTGAAAAGTCATGACTGTTTAAGTCCAATAACACAAGGTCTCTATAGGACCTGCTGATATTATTGATTTCGACTTGCACAGTATTTGATAATTTGCTTCTTTGATAGAGCTCTTGTTGAGCTTTTTGCGCATTCATATTGGATTGATCTAAAGTATAGATTGATACCCCAAAAAGCACTGCCATGACAACCAACATAGAGGCAATTCCAAGCAACAACTTCGTCTTGAGCCTCATACTCCGCCTCCTTACGTTAGAATGTATCTATAAAATGTCAAACAGTTGTGAAATACTTGTTACAAATTTTCTTGCAATACATTCAAATGAGATAATTCCCCATGAAATGCCCGAATTCCTTCAGAGAAAATGTCGTATTATGATAAATCTAAAAAAAGCACCGGTTATTAAACCGGTGCTTTTAAAAAACAATGATAATTAAACTAACTCTCTAGCGTAGCCTTAAGCTTTTCCACGAGTGGGATATCTGCTGGGGCAAAGTCGTATAAATCTAACGCCTGGCCATTAACCCACGCCAAGTCGCTGTGCACGCTCAATGTAAAGTCACCGGAGACCCAGTTGCACCAAAAAGCCATCAGCTTGATGGTTCCGCTATGATATGCATAAATGCTTTCCCCGAAGAAATCCAAGACTTCTATATCAACCTCGAGTTCTTCTCTTATTTCTCGTCTTAAGCATTGCTGAGGAGTCTCTCCAATTTCTAGTTTGCCACCTGGGAACTCCCATTTACCCGCCTGATTCTCACCAAGGGCTCGTTTTGCAATGAGTACTTTATGATCCTTTAGAATAATGGCAGCCGTTACTTCCTTCATGAATTCCATCCCTTTATAACGCGTTCTTCAAGACTTCCCAACCGATCCTCTCGATGGTGAGGGAAAAACGTTCCCCTGCCCTGCCATATTTTGTGAAGAAAGCTAAGCTAGCATCGATTACTTTAAATAGCGCCTCTTTTTCGAGAATCAGGGGTAAAAGCTGCTGACCGGTTGCAATCTTATTGGCCAACCTACCCCCAAAAAAAATGAAGAAGCCACTTTCCCCTTGCCATGCACCGACAGGACACGATTTTACACACTTACCACATTGAATGCACTTTTCCTGGCTATAGACTAAATTATGGTCGTCTTTATTCATCACAATCGCTTTTTGCGGGCAAACAGCTTCACATAAACCACAAAAGCTACATTTTTTCTTCTCCCAGGACGGTTGCATACCACCCTTAATTCCAAGATCATTTTCTTCCGCTTTCAAACAGTTATTTTGGCAACCAGTAACACCCAGCTTGAATTTATGGGGAAGATCTTTGGCAAAATATCGTTGATCAAGTTCTTTAGCTAAGGCAGTCGTATCAATTAAGCCACTTGGACAAATCGTGATACCTTGGCAAGCAGTCACAGTTCTCACCCTTGCCCCACAAGCCCCCGTCTCTAATCCCACTTTGCTCAATTCATTTTTCACAGTATCAATGTCCTCAAGCTTAATAAATGGAATTTCGATACCTTGTCTCGCGGTTAAATGAATGTATCCTTCACCATATTCTCGAGCGATTTGCGAGATTTTATGTAATTCTTCCACACCGATTTGGCCTCCAACAGACCTTAACCGCATGGAAAAGCGATCTTTCTGAACCTGCTTCATGAAACCGCCCTTTTTTAAGGACTTATAATCAACTTTCGCCATTTCCGTCAACTCACCTTCTGTTTAATATCTACAATAAAGATCTACTATAAAACCGCTTTATTGCTTAAATATCTATAAATGGTGCTTTCCGATGTCTTTAAAATAGTCGCTACTTTAGTTATAGCACCTTTTATCTTGAAAATTCCATTCTCACGCAATTCCTGAACAATGGTACTTTTTTCTTCACTCGACATTCTTTCAACAGGAATCATGAACTTGGCCACTGAGTTTCTTACGGCATCATCGACGACATTATCCAAAGAAGTGCTTAAAGATTCTGTGACTGCCTGATTTTCCTGAATACGAACGACATTATTAAATAAGGCTGCCAAAGGAAGATTCGTGGGTATCTCATTGATCTGATGTTCCTGTGAATTTAAAATATTAACACAGATCATACCGATCATTTCGCCCTTTTCATCTTTGATATAATAAGTAGAAGAAATTAAGTTTTCGCCACTATCAGTACGGCTTCGATAATTAACAAGGGCATTCTGATTTTCCGATAAATAGGATTTATTTTCCAGTAATTTAAAACCTAAATCAGTGAGAGGGCATCCGATATACCGCCCACTAATATATCCATTTCGTATTGCGATGACAGAGTTCTCTACATCGACAATATCGTGCAAAAGCACTTCACAATGGAAACCGATGATGTCAGCAATAAAATCTACGAGCGGAATATATAAATTCAGCAACTGTTTGTACTCCATAAATTCACCTTCCCCTTTTAAATCATTTACATTTTTAATAATCCTTATGTTGTTTATATTCGCTAATTAGCAGTAAGTCCCTCCTATCATAATAATTTATTATTATACTTCCTCCCATAGTTGGAGCGAAGTGGTAAGAAAAATGGCGACTCATACTCGAATTTTGGCAGCTCAGGTGTAAATAGCTGGAACATTGGTATATAATGAGGAGAAATTATTCTTGAGGTGGTGGATCGTTCATGAACCCAATTAATAAGTCAATTGTACAAACCGCGCTGGACAGTTTTCTCAACCGTGAAGTATACCTCCACCTAGAGACGACCAACGGAGTCTATGCAGCCCATAGCCAAGAAGGCATTATAAATGTGGGTGCGTATATTCGCAATGGTCTCATCAGCTTTGGTCGAGGGACTATCACGGGTGACGGCCCGTACCGCGTCGGACTCAAAATGGAGCTTGGCTGGGTTTACGCCGAAGGACTGACCGATTTTGAAATGGAACAAGAAGGCAAGCTATTGCTCGCCGGCCATGATCAAGAGGGACGCCTGGCGGTCGCTCTAGAACTCAGTTTTCACCCGTTTGAACTGTAACGTCAAATTTAGATAAATCTAGGAGGAGAAATTCATGGAACAACATGTTCTCGTCGTATTCCCCCATCCAGACGACGAAACGTTTGGCTGTGGTGGAACCTTAGCCCGCTTCGCCAAATCGGGTGTTCCTGTCACTTATGTCTGCGGTACTCTAGGCCAAATGGGACGCAATATGGGAAATCCGTTCTTTGCCAACCGAGAATCATTGCCAAATATTCGAGAAGCAGAGTTAGCGGAAGCTTGCCAAGCCATCGGCATCCAACGTGTGATTAAACTTGGCTTACGCGACAAAACGATTGAGTTTGAAGACCCAGAAATGTTAGTTGGTAAAATTGATGAGATCCTCCGAGAGATCCGGCCAACCCTGGTAATTACCCACTATCCTGGATATGCAGTGCATCCGGATCACAACGCACTGGGTGAAGCGACCATCCGTGCCATTTCTCGTCTTCCCCTTGAGGACCGCCCTATCGTATATGCCCATGCCTTTTCTCGCGACTGTCAGGATATACTCGGCCCAGCTGATATCGTCAACGACATTTCAGACCTGTCTGAAGTGAAGCTAGCCGCGGTACGGGCACACAAATCACAATCACAGCTGTTTATCTCACGTATTTCCAATGGGAAAACCAAGGAGAAGTCATCGAAGAACTCGTTTAGTCACATGCTCCAGCGAGAATCTTTCTGGACCTACCATTTTTCTTGAGGCTGCCGTTACTAGAGAACTAGAAGAAGCAACCGATAAGTGTTCTTATAAACGAAGACGTTCGCACTAAAACAAGAGAACCCGCATGACGAATGCGGGTTCTCTTGTCTTTAGGATATTTAATTTTCAATGGCAGTATAGAGCCAAACCCCGCCCGCTGGTTTTGTAAGCGAGTTTGCTTTACCTAAGTGTAATCCGAACAGTTTGAGTTGTTTTATCATCAAGTACAATAGTGATTTGATAGGTCCCCGTTGTAAATCCGGTATTTTTGGTACTTAGATTAAAGATATATTGGTTGCCCTCATAGCGGAAGCAATTAGCCGTATTAGCATTACCCGATGAAATTGCTTCATATGCGTCTCCCAAACCATCGTTTGTTACTTTGGCGTAAAAAAGAGTCGCATGGGCTGTAGATACAGATTTGCTGTTGGCATCTGTTAACTGAAACTTGACAGGAATTGTACTGCCGAGCTTATGACTTCCGCTTCCATCGGCATTAATTGGTTGGAGAATACCACCGAACTTATAAACGACTTTATAAGTTATGCTTATGGTCGTGGTGTTTCCAGCATTATCTGTTGCCGTTACAGTAAATTGTTTAGTGCCTATGGAATTAGTATCGATTGGGTCACCTGATGGAACGGTTGCGGTTGTTTTTGTATTATCTATCCCTGATGCTCCATCTGTTGCTGACCAATACACTGGAACCGTTTGGTTTAGAACGTATGTCGCACCATCATGAATTCCATCAACTGTCACTACTGGAGGAACATTATCTACATAAGTCGTCGATAACTTCCAGTTATTTGTTGAAGACGGTGTGATGATCTTGTTATCTTGAACATACTTCATCATCAAACTTCTAACTTGACCGTCATCACCAAGAACCTTAGCCGAATCGTAGGTTACGATACTTGGATCAGTATTACTGATTCCAGCAGCAGCCATAAATCCTCCACCGCCATTAAATCTGTAATTGTTAATGGCCACTGTGAATACATCTGAATCTTTGACCAAGGTCCCGTTATACTTCAAGTTCTTGATTCTATTTCCAGATATCAGACGCTTACTAATAGGATCAACGGTACCGGCTGGTTCAGTTAAGTCAATATCATAACTGACTCCGTAGAGCTGATCTAAATTATAATCCGCGATATTTAGGGCTGGGTCCTTAGTAATTGGATCGGTCGGGGCTGATACTTGTTTGTAGTATCTTTCTGTGTATTCCATCCAATCCTTAACTTGTTTGCCGGTCATCTTCACGCCGTAAAGGAAGTTCTCGTACACATAAACGCCCATAATATCCTTAATCGTGATATTACCCTTTGGAATATAGGCTGATAAACTCAGTGGAGCTGCAATTGAAAGCTGTGTTCCAGCTGCACCCGCCTGAACTTTGTTGATTAACTCCATGATCTCAGTGGGTTCAGTAATCTGCTTATCGCCCTTATATTCCCCGGTAGATTGACCAAGGACTGTTGCCGTATAGTCTAAGGTCTTCGCTTGATAAGGTGCAATGAGGGCTGTTATTGCTGGATCTTCTGCAATGGCAGAGCCCATGGCGACGTTTTTCGTCGTTAACCCAGTCACCATTCCACTTGCATCCACCGCGATATCAATTTGTGAAACTTTTTGTGCCCATTTACCAGGTTCTAAGATTGGCACAACTTTTCCCTCTGGATTTTTCAACATAAGATCATTTAAAGTGCTATGGGCGTGCCCTGCAATGATCGCATCGATTCCACTTACTTGAGTCGCTATCGCCTTTGCTTGATTTTCAGGAATCACATCGGCGGTTCCTTCTTCTCCAGTGTGTGCAGAGACGATGACAACATCTGCGCCTGCTGCTTTAACGATGGGAACCCATTTCTTCGCTTCGTCGACTAAGTCATTGAACTTCAATCCTGCATAATGGGCTGGATCTTCCCAGCTCGGGATCGTTTTTGTTGTAAGCCCAAGAACGGCCACCTTGACTGTTTTTCCATTAACAATGAAGGATTTCATCGTATAGGGTTCAACGAAATTTGTACCATCAGCCTTATAGGTATTCGCTGATAATATGTCGATCCCCAGATTCTTAGCATCAGCAGCAATTCTGTTTAAGGTTTCAAGTCCATAATTAAATTCATGGTTTCCTAGGGTCCAACTATCATATTTCATGGCCCCCATAACGGCTGACATTGGATAAGTGGTTGTTTTATCGATCATATTATAGTAATAAACTAGCGGAGTTCCTTGAATTGTATCTCCATTATCAATTAACATCACATTACCCGGATTAGCTGTCCTTAAACTCTTGACATAGGTTGACACTTTTGCAAGCCCCTGTCCAGTAGAGGGCGCTGCATTGGTTCCATAATCAAAGTTCAGAACATTACCATGTACATCTGACGTTGCGACGACTGAGATTGTTGTTCCTACCTTAACCACATCTGCTGCACTATCCACGGCTAGCTCTAGGGTAGTACCGTATTTAGTGACGGCAGCCGTTACATCAGCAAAGTCTCCTGCTACAAGCCCTGCAACAACTGGCATTTTATAGACGTTAATACTTCCTGTTGGATCTTGTGCCATAGAGGCATCCGCATTGTTTATGCTTGTGAAGGTAACCTTTTTAACTTTAATCAGTTGTCCCTGTAAGGCATCACTAATAGCACCGACAGTCACCTCTTTCGGTGTGACGACGTTACCAGTACTTAACGTTACGACACCAGCTGCTGAAGTCGGCGTTACTTCTAGTAAGCCATTATAGACTGATAAATTTCCGGTGACTGTAATTTTGTCGCCTTTCTTCGCAGTAAAGGTTGTTCCACCGGTGTTATAGACACAAATTCCTGCTGTTGGGGCAGCTGCATTATCTTGCATAAATACATTCTGACCATTGACGGCAGAAACTGTTCCTGTGAGTATAACCGCGGTGGCTGCTGTCGTTCTAGCTTCTGCTATACTCATGACGACAGGATCTACAACGGCCATTTGATTGTCGACTCTGTTATTCATAACAACGGTTATTTTGCCTTTTGCTCTAACATCAGCATTTAACGCATCCCTAACCGTGACATGTGAATCGACTAAACTACTGACGATGGCTGGAACTAAAAATCCTGTAAACGTGTCCCCGCCAGTGGCCACAAAGTCTGGTGCATTGACTTTGAGTGTATCTGCATCATTTACGGCGGAGCCATTGCTTTCTCTGATGATGCTAGTCACTCTTTGACCTAGCACTTCTGGTGTTGTAATGGTTCCATCTGCAGCGACCACGGCTGGCTTATAAGATGGTTTTGTAGAATCATAGGTGAATTTAACGCCTGAAATTTGTATTCCTTTACCACCCGTTTGAACAGCTTGTTCAAAGATGTATTTAAGCTGCGCGCCTGTCATGGTTGTGGTAGTAATCGTATTATCAAACGGCATGATATTGAATATGGTTCCAACAGTTATATTGCCTGCAGGAATTGGACTTAATCGAATGCCCCCGTTATTCACCATCCCCACCTCTGCAGGGGACCCGATATAATTCTTTACGACATCGGCCATCCAGTTTCCAAGTTGAGATTCGCCATAAGGTGAGTCCACTTGTACATTAGTAAAAGCTGTTGCATCATTTCCAATTACTTCATTAAACGTTGGAAGTAATGCAGCACTTGCATCATCAACAATTTTCTTACACTCTGCATCTGTTGGTGAATCTACGGTGGTTGTAAGTGCTTTATAATTTGAACCTGAGAAAGTAAGTGCCTTCGTAACAGCATCAACTGTAATTTTTAAATCTATGAAACCTTTACCTGTTGAATTTGCTATTAATGTCGGTACGCCCTTACCATCTGCATCTTTGTTTACAACATCAGCGATGCTATGCGTGTGTCCTCCAAATACTGCATCAACGCCATGTAAATTAGTAACCATCGTATTCAGGGATGCGCCGCCGTCATGGACGTCTGCTAAGACGATGTCCGCTAGATTTCCATCTCTGATTTCCTTGGCAACTTTATTAATTTCTGTCGCTGGGTCTTTAAAATCAAAAGGAGCAACTAAAGCTGGCATGATGATTGTTGGAGCATCTTGAAGTATCGCTCCAATAACAGCTATTTTAACGCCATCTTTCGTGATGATCTTATAGGGTGCATAAGGTCTATTACTTGTTCCTTTGTCATACATGTTAGCGCAAACAATGCTATAATTTGCGCCCGTCATGGTGGTATTATTAATTGCATCAAGTCCCCAGTCAAATTCATGGTTACCTAGGGCTGTAACTTCCATTCCCATATTTGAAAATACCTTTTGAACTGGCACCCCACGTAACACATTAGAGACTGGTGTTCCTTGATATAAATCTCCTCCACCAATGATCAAGGTTCTAGCAGGGTTTGCAGCTTTTACATCCTTAACGACTTTTGCAAGTGCTGCGCCGACAGGTTTTGTATTCGTAGAATCTAAAAGTTGACCATGGAAATCCGTAATTTCTACGATATCAAATGTTTTATTGGGTGGTGCGTGATCAGAAACTGTGACTAAGCACTGTGAGGTAAAACTTCCATCTTCTGTGGTGGCTGTTATCTTGGTACTACCTGTAGAAACAGCTGTTACAACTCCATTTGCTACAGTTGCTACAGCGGTATTATCTGAAGTCCAAGAAACCGTTTTATTGGTAGCCGTTGTTGGAGCGATTGTCGCTACTAAAGGTGATAACTGGGTAAGATCTAAGGCTAAAGTAGTCTTGTCCAGTGTCACTCCTGTGACAGGGATGTTGCCAGCGGCAACAGTAGTAATAGCTGTGGTGTTTTTAAGGCCTGGATGGGGTGTGAAATAGGGTGTTAGATTTCCGGTAATATTTACTTTTAGTCCGATTTTTGTTGGATTAGTTTTAAGGCCATAATCAGCCCTTATAGCGGCTGGAGTGGTGGGCAGTTGTACATAGAGTATCTTCGACGTATCAGTTTCTCCTGCTGTATCAGCTATGGCGATTGCAGTGTCGCCAGTAGCGACGGTTAGTACCGTGGTAGCAGATGTTGGTTGACCAACGACATACCCTTGTACTGTAGCAATTTTATTGTCTTGAATTCCGTATGCTTCCGCCACACTATATGGGTCAACCGAAGTACCTGTTCCCGCGACTGCAGTGGTGACGCCATAACTAAGAAAGTTTCCGAACATCAGGAAAAGTGCCAAGATAATGCTTACTAATTTATTTAGGTCTCTTTTCAATCTCTCTCTCCCCTTTCTAATTCTGTACAAGTACGCCCTGTCCGTTTTTAACCTGTAAACCTCTCCTTCCTTCTTTATACTGTAGAGTGTCGAGCTACTCTAACTCAGCATTTTCATGTTACTACTGCATTGTTATTTATGCGTTATGCTTCTGTATTAGTTATGTTATCTTTGCGTTAAGCTCCTGCAATATTGTGGTGATTTTTCTCATAGGTAGCTCGCGACGATCGAGTAAAATAAATAAACACAAAATAACGTAAAGTTCTCTGTTCAGAATAATCGCTTTGCTACTATTAGAAGCACCGGTATGGACTCCCCTCCCTTCCCCTTTTTGAATACATAATACGTATACATAATATTCTAACTATTTATAGTTTAATACAATGAAGTGGTAACTTCAACAGAATATAAACCGACGTCTTGTCGAAATACTTCAAAGGAGTAAGGCCTAGCTAGGCCTTACTCCTTAAGTATTTTGTCCCTCACACTGTTGAGTACATTATAGGTGTTAATAAACCTCTCTTCCCCTTTTAAAATGTTATTTATTGTCGAATTTTGTTGACACCAATACCACCCGTTTTATATAATTGTAAAATGTCATGGAAGGAGATTATACATGAGACCTGAAATTTAGCAACATAATAGTTGAACAATCGAAGATAATAAAATACTACATTGACAATCAGAAGGAGACAGAAGAACATAATATGAAGTTTATTAATATTTGGAAGACTAAATCTCTAAAACAAGTGCTTAAATCCGCTGAGAAAACAGCTTTGAAAAAGAATCTTACCTCAACAGACCTTGCGGCCCTTGGAATCGGTGCCGTTCTAGGTACCGGAATCTTTGTTTCAACCGGTGTTGGTGCTCATATGGCAGGCCCTGCCGTTGTTTTATCCTTTATTGTGGCGGCAATCACCAGTGGACTTTGTGCTCTTACTTACGCTGAGCTTGCGACTATGTTTCCAGTGGCAGGTAGTACCTACACCTATTCCTATATTGCTTTTGGTGAAATAATAGCCTGGATTATAGGCTGGGACTTAATGCTTGAGTATTTAGTATCGTCAGCTGCCGTTGCCTCTGGGTGGTCCGGAACCTTTGTCGGGCTATTAAGTTCTGCCGGCGTTGCTTTACCTAAAATGATTACTTCAGGACCCTCGGCAGGTGGGATTATTGACTTACCCGCGGTTGCGATCGTCCTCTTTGTAACCTGGATCTTATTTGTAGGCATCAAGGAAAGTGCCAAATTAAATAATGTCATCGTGATAGTCAAAATAGGCGTCATTCTTTTATTCATATTGCTTGGCGTATTTCATATTAGTGTCGCAAACTATAAGCCATTTTCTCCGTTTGGCTGGAGTGGTGTTATGGCAGGGGCTTCAATCATGTTCTTTGCCTATATTGGTTTTGATGCAGTTTCTACGGCTGCAGAAGAAACGATTAATCCAAAAAGAGACGTCCCAAGAGGACTGGCTATTTGCCTAGGCGTTGTCATTGTCCTTTACGTTTCAGTGGCAATTGTAATAACCGGCATGGTGCCCTTTAAGGAAATAAGTCAAAACAATGCTATTCCGGATGCCTTGACAAAGTTTGGTATTAACTGGGGTGCTGCGTTAGTTGGAACGGGTGCCGTCATAGGGATGATTTCAACCTTGATCGTCATGCTGTATGGGCAAATCAGAGTCTTTATGGTGATGTCCAGAGACGGGCTACTGCCCAAGATATTCTCCAAAATACACCCCGTTCATAAAACGCCGATGATCTGCACAATCATCACAGGGCTAATAGCAGCCGTTATGGCAGGATTATTACCCTTAGAAGAGATCATAAAACTATGTAATATTGGCACATTATTTGCCTTCGTTCTTGTTTCAATCGGTGTTATAGTCCTAAGAAAAACAATGCCAAATGCTGAAAGAAAGTTTAGAGTTCCGTGGGTACCCTTTTTACCGATCCTGACAATACTGGCTTGTCTATATTTGATGATAGCCTTACCTTTAACCACGTGGATTCGATTTATCATTTGGTTATTACTCGGGTTAGCCATTTATTTCTTATATGGTCGGCATCATAGTGTGCTTCAAAAGAGTAAACCAAGACAATATAACACCAATTCAAAGTTTTAAAGGCCCCTTCTGACGGCTATATTAGAACAACGAAAGAATAGCCACGACCCGATATAATTTGGGTCGTGGCTATTCTTTTTCTAACGTTATGAGGGTTGGAACGTCGAATTGGATCAATTTGCTTATTCGCTTAGCAAGTAGTGAAGAAGCAAATCAGCCGTATTCGACAGAGCCTCTTTATGGGTCCGTTCATGCCCGTGTGAAGCATCAATCCCAGGCCCGATTAATCCATGGACAATATCAAAACCTGCACGCAGTGCCGAACTGGCATCTGAACCATAGTAGGGATAAATATCCACTTGATAATAAAGGTTGTTTTCTTGGGCTAGCCTTACAAGCTTCTGGCGCAGCCCTAAATGGTAGGGCCCTGACGAGTCTTTCGCACAGATCGAAACACAAAATTCATCCGTCGTTTGACCCTCACCAATCGCCCCCATGTCCACCACCAAATATTCCTTGGTTTCTGGCGTAATACTAGCATTGCCGCCATATCCGATCTCTTCGTTATTGCTAAACATAAGGTTCGTTGTATATGGCAAAGTCAGTTTATGATCTTTAATGTGCTTCATAACTCCCAACAACACGGCAACACTGGCCTTGTCATCAAGGTGACGGCTATTAATAAATCCACTCTCGGACACTCGTGTTCGAGCATCAAAGGAGATAAAGTCACCCACGGCAATACCTAGCGCGACGACTTCCTCTGGGTTCTTAACCTTCGCATCAATCCTTAATTCCATATTCTCATCTTTTCGTTCCTGTTTGGTGTGATCTTCGTAGACATGACATGAGGAGTGCGTGTTCAGGATTGTCCCTGAATATATGTCGCCGGTACTAGTCTCAATGTAACAAAGCGCCCCTTCAACAGAATTCCAATTATAACCGCCTACCTTCGCCAACTTTAGCCTGCCATTAGACTTTATTTCCTTAACCATGGCACCCAATGTATCTACATGCGCGGCAATATGACGGTGAATTTTCGTCTTTTGCCCAGGAAGGGTAGCAATGACGGCTCCCTTATTGGTTACTTTGTAAGCGATTTCTAATGAATCTAACGCCCTCGTCAGATAGTCTACAGCCGTTTGTGTATTGCCAGACGGACTTGGGATTTCGCATAGTTGAGTTAAGTGGGTCACCATATAGTCTAAATTAACCAAGCTCATGATTACCAACTACTTTCTATTTGCTTTTTAGCGAATACGTGTCACCGTAGCGCTCAACAATCTATGGGTTTTCTTGAAAAAATCGCACCTGGTATCGTGTTTAAAATAAATATTCAAACTCAGTCGTATCTTCCCCTAGGTCTTGGAGAAGAGAGATCGCTGCTTCGTGCGTTTCGTCATCTAACGTGTAATTGGACAAAAGGTCTGTCAGCGATTTCTTGGCATCGTTCTCTCGTTGATGTTCGCTTAGCATTAACACATAACGGAAACGGCCGTAATGAAACTCTGGAAAAGCGGTGAAGATTTTTATGTATTCAGCCTCTGAGGCCTCGATGTTTCCCATTTCAGCGAGAAGATCTGCCTTCTCACACAGCAGTGTACCCTTGTCCACATCATTTTCCGCAAACTGCAACAGTTGTTCAGACGCTTTAATCCCTTCCTCAGCGAACTGTCCATGGTTTTTACAGAAAAACTGATAGTCCTGCCAAGCATTTTCCAGAAATTTACTGTCTTCATAATCTTTGGCGTGGACAATATTTTCTTTGAGTACTTCAAGCGCGCCTTCAAGGTCACCATGCGTCTCCATATATTCTGAAATATGGTACCGGGCTTCCATTTGAAAGATTGGATCAAGAGGGTCCTTAATATCTTGTGGTACATCGAGGACATATGATCCATACCCCAAATCCATCCTGCCTGCAAGGGGAGATACTACAAAGGCTTCAGCAAAAGGAGCGCAACAGCGCTTAAACTTGGCACCGCTCCCACATGGGCAACGATAATTACGTCCAAGGTTCAGTACATCTGCACCAATTAAACTGAGCCGTCGGACATAATCTTCCTGCTCGAACGGTTTCTGCTCCTTTAAGAACGCGAAAAAATGAAGCACAAAGACGCGGGCAATGCTAGCCCGCGCAGCATGAGATGTAAGGCCTTCTTCTTTTTTCAATTTCTCATAGATTTCTCGCACACCCAGATCCTCATGAATTTGGTTTTCTACAATTCCTTCAATCATCACATGAAACACTGGATTTAGTCCATTGATCTCCAAAATTCCAGGGTAAAGATCCCTCCGACTGAAAAGAGTCTTAACCTCCTGATGTTCATGAAGAATGGTGATAAATCCTTTGTCGTTCTCCTCTATTAAAAATTCTTCTTCTTTATCAACCTCAGGAAATGTTAGCATCTTGGCCATCTGTAAAACTTCCTTCCTTGAAATATAGTTGCATCACCTGACCTGGACCTCAGCGGCACTCATCAATTTAACAAGCGAATGGCTTGCTAATTCTAGGCAATCACTTGTTTCAAATTCGTAAAGACTGATTCGCTGAGTTTTCCGTTCCGAACCAAATCTGTTATAATTTCAATCGCTTTCGACTGGGAAAGTGGTTCGCGGTAGGGACGGTTTTCAGTGAGAGCCTGGTAAACGTCACAGAGGGAAATAATTTGTTCAGGAATCCCCAAGTCCTTTCCTGAGATCCCTTCAGGATATCCTTGTCCATCGAGGGTTTCATGATGGTTACCCGCCCAATCTCTAATTATTTCTAAACCATGAATTTTGGATAGTATTAGTTTCGTATAATACGGATGACTTTTGATGATTAAATACTCCTCGTTCGTTAATTTACTAGGCTTATCGAGGATTTCATTCGGTATGGTTAATTTACCGAGGTCATGGAGAAGCGCGCTTGTGTGCAACTGCTGAAGCGTTTCGGCGGGAAACCCATAATGCTTACCAACCGCTACTGCTAAATTTGCAAGCCCCTTTGAATGATTATATGTAAACGGTGACTTATTGTCTATGATTGTAGCAAAGGTATTTGCGATCACATTTAATGTGTCCGTGCAAATCTCCAAATTCACCTTCGGTTGTATCACTTGAAGAATACCTGGCAAATAGACTGACGAATGATCTAACCAAAACTTTTCGCGACTCTGAATATTAAGAAAGGCCTCCACTAACAACGGATTAAAAAGTGTCCCTTTGTTCTTCTTCAGGAGGTCTCGTATGACAGAACGGTCATTATAAATTGAGCCAACCTCTCTGAGTTTTAAGTCAATTCTATCGGCTAGATAAACGATTTGGGCACCGTATGGGATTTCATCACCTTGTCGTTCAAAGGGACCACTTCCATCCCAGTTTGCATGATGCCACCGAACATAATTGACCACTTCAGGGGATAGTGGCAAACCCTTAATCATGTCAGCACCCATTGTGCAATGAGAGACCAGAAGCGACATATCCTCATGAGAATCAGCTTTTGATGTAATAATCCCTATATCATGAAGAAGACTGGCCATATAGATGTCACCGAGTTCTTTCTCGGGTAGTTCCAGTTCACGAGCAATTTGTAGAGCAATATATGTCGTTCTTTGGGCGTGCTCAAAAGGCTGGTTTTCAGCTCTATCTAACGCCAAAGAAAAGGCTGATAAGAGTTCGTTTGCATCGATCAGTTTCATGACAGGCTCCTTTTAATACTATTTACACTACTACAGCAAATTGGCCCAATCTCGTCTGCAATCAAGAATTCTAATAATTGTCACACTGCTAACCTTTTCAGAGACAATGTAAAATACGATATAATGATCAATTATTAGCTTTCTTATCCCCTGAATTGCAAGATTTGCATCGCGCAGTAATGAATATCTGGTGGGCATTTGTTCGAGACTCAAAACTGCTTCTTTAATATTTCTCACAAGCTTTTTAGCAGTGGATAGCTCTTGAAGTTCATTCGCAATAGTTGCTGCAATGCGCTTCAAGTCCTCCGTCGCAGTATGTGTCATAAAAACGCTGTGTTTTTTCATTCGTTAATAGTACTCTCGACCTGTCTAAACACATCCTCAGCAGATATAACTCTGTTATTTCTAACATCATTAATCCCTTCATCAAGCAATTTACAAAGCTCAAACTTACCAACAATACGTTCAAAGGTTTCAATACTCATAACCGCTAAGTCACCTTTTCCGTTTTTTGTAATATATACAGGCTCAGAATTCTTATGGCAAAAATCAGACACCTCATTATATTTATTTCTAAGGTCTGAACTAGGTCTAATTGATGGCATGATCTACACCTCCAACTTTATTATATGCATATTATATCTGAATATTGATATATCATCAAGAACAAGCATTACACTATTCTCCTTAAATTCTATTTAAAAGGCACCAGTTTGCAAACTGGTGCCTTTTAAAGACCTTACTTTAACACGTTATTTAACTTCTTCAATTAAAGCCTTAAAGCCAGGCAATGCATTCTCGATTGTTTTATACGCCACACAATAGGCAATTCGCACATAACCCGGGCAACCAAAGGCGGAGCCAGGAACAATGAGAATGTTTTTCTTCTTGGCCAGGGTGCAGAATTCAACATCATTTTCAATGGGCGTTTTAACAAACAAATAAAATGCACCTTCGGGTTTAATACATTGGTAGCCGTACGATGACAGCCCATGATAAAGAAGTTCACGATTCCTGTTATAGGTTTCAATATCCACCTTTGCATTTAAACACTTTGCAACGACGCGCTGGAATAACGACGGAGCGTTTACGTAACCTAAGATGCGATTGGCAATATTTGCTGCTGCAATAATATTCTCGAAATCCGCAGCTTCATTAGGAATCACTAAATAGCCGATTCTCTCGCCGGGTAACGAAAGGGATTTGCTAAAAGAATAACCGATGATCGTATTTGCATAATACTTTGATAGATAAGGCACCGGAGTATCATCATAAGCAATCTCTCGATACGGTTCATCCGAAACGAGATAAATATCTGTTCCAAATTCCGTTTGTTTCTCCCTCAGTATTTCAGAAAGCTTAATGATGGTTTCTGCCGAATAGATAACACCGGTTGGATTATTGGGGGAATTAATGATGACCGCTTTCGTTTTAGGGGTAATTTTTTCTTTAAATTCTTCTAGATTAGGCTGAAAATCAATCGTATTTGGGGATATAATGACCAGTTCGCCCTCATAGTTTTTCACATAGTTTTTGTATTCTCCAAAAAAGGGTGCGAAAGTAATAACCTCATCCTTGGGATTCAGTAAGGTTTTGAAAATAACGTTTAACCCGCCTGCTGCGCCGACGGTCATGAGAAGGTTTTTTTGAGTAAAAGCGGTGGAGAATTTATCATTGATTGACTTTGCTATGGCAGCTCTCACATCTTCATAACCTGAGTTATTCATATATCCATGAATGGACATAGAATTTTCTGTATTAATTATCTCTAAAATTGCTTTTTTCACTTCTTCAGGTGGCTCAACATTGGGGTTGCCAAGACTAAAATCAAAGACATTTTCCACTCCATGAATTCCTGCCAGTCTTTTTCCTTCCTCAAACATGGCTCGAATCGTAGAATTGTTTTTTAGCTGCTCTTGCATTTTAATGGCGATCATGGCACTCAACCTTTCTTCTATAACGAATGGATAAATTCACGGCTATAATATAAACGACTCCTTTGAAGAATCAAAAGCGTCGTTACCCTGAGAATCATTATTTCACTCATAACAATATTATAATCTTGCCAATGTTATAATACAATACCTTCCTTCTATTGATCTACCCATCTTCCTCATCTACCACCAAAAATGGTAAGGATGTAAAAGCAGAAAGGAATGTTTAGAGTATTGATCGAACTTCGTTCATATTATTTTTGACAAACCGAGCAATAAAACGCATTCCGACCCCATTCCACTTGCGGCCTGAATAAATGCATCCTCCTATGGCATGCTAGAAGTAAGAAAACAAAAAGTAGGCGAAACGCAAGATGGAAATTACACGTTTAAAATCAGTTAGACAGAGACACTTTTTCCTTTTAATATGCTTTGGCGTAGTGTTCATATGGTCTGCTTATAAACCTTATCAATTGGGTACCTGGTTTTTAGAGGTTACTCCGATTGGTCTGGGGACAATGATTATTATTTATACCTATAATAAGTTCCGCCTTACCACCGCCGTTTACTTGCTTCTATGTTTGGGGGCAATAATGGTCCTCATCGGTGGTCATTACACCTACGGCAAAGAGCCACTATTTAACTGGCTAAAGGATTCTTTTCATCTTGGCAGGAATTACTATGATCGGGTTGGTCATTTTGTTAGCGGTTTCGTTTGGGCCCTTACATCAAGGGAAATCCTTCTGCGAATATCTCCCTTCCGAAAAGGGAAATTACTCATAACCGTTGTTCTAGGACTAGCTCTTGGAATAAGTGCGCTTTATGAATTAGCTGAGTGGTGCGTGGCATTAATGTTTGGGTCAGGCGCAGAAGCTTTCCTTGGACTTCAGGGAGATATTTGGGACACACAGTGGGACATGTTTCTTGCATTAGCTGGGGCCATAGTTTGCTTGTTAAGTTTATCCTCGATTCATAACCGGTTTTTGGTCAAGGAAATAGGCGTTAAGTAGCGAGCTTCGCTTCGTCCGTTCTCTGTAGCTCTTAATAAAACAAAAAAGGACCTCATTCCTTGAGATCCTTTTTTGCACTGTCAGAAAGTATAACTTTTTGTTATATACTTTCTGGCAGGTCCCTTCACGCCATCCTTGGCTACAGGGACACTCGTCCATCCTTGGACAGCGCATCAGCGCAACTAAGGCGACCGCCGACGCCTGAAGGCTTGGCGCTAGCCAAGTTTTCTTTACTTTATTTCTATGTTTATTTATTAGCCTCTGATTCTAACATTTGATTCACTTCTTTTCTCATTTGACCTCCCACGGACCCATTCTGTCGTGCCGTAAGATTTCCTTTATCTATTTGGTCGTAATTAGGAATGCCGACTTCGTTTGCGACTTCATACTTAAAGGTGTCTAAAGCTTTTTCAGTACCCACTACAGCAGGTTTACTTGAATCAGACAGTTGAACGTTAATATTTTGAGCTTTTTGTTCACCTTGTTTCGCCTGTTGTGCTTGTTGTTCAAACTGTTGAGCCCTTTGCTGAGCTTGTTGTGCTTCGGTGTTGTTATTCATTAATAAACCTCCTTAAGTATTAGCAGGTTTATTGTTGCCTTAATGACTGAATAATATGCTCTACAAGAGCCATCGAGACGTTCAGGCTGAGCTCCCCGTAGGGATGAAGATGATTGATTATCTTACCTATTCATGATTCCCACGCATTCAAACTAAACTAAGGCAGGATATAACCTTAGAAATGAAAATTTCAGGTGACTCAGTGAAAAAAACGATCACTTCATTTTTGATAGCCTTTTCTACTGCGAATTCAAAGGCCTTTATATCCTCCAATATGGTCATAAACTGTTCTTCCTTGAGGCCAGCCCTCACTGCCCCACTTTTCATGAGGCTTGAAACTCTACCTTCTTTGCTTCCTCTTTGATTTATATGTTCTCTTAAAATAACAAAGTGACTATCCTGGCCTGCTATGTAGCCAAGCTCTTCAATATATTGATCCTGACGGTCACCAGGTGCTGATAAAACAGAGGTGACATAGGACGGCTGCATTTCACGGACAATTGAATAGATTTCATGATATGCTTCGGCGTTATGTCCATAATCTACTAGGATCTTAAAATCCCTATAGTTTATAATATTTTGCCTTCCAATGTTATTCTTGTAGTCACAAGGAATCGTTCTAAGCGCTTCTAATATCGTTTGAGTTTTGAATGGAAGAACTGTTAGAGCTGCTAAAGCCGCCATAACATTCTTTACATTTGCCTTTGATAGTCCAGAATGTGTAAACTCCAGTTCTTTATAGTTTATAACCTTGGATTCATTGCCATGATCATGATGCATTATATAATCGCCTGATGTATAGAAGGCTTCACCCGATCTGCTGATATGATCACATATAAAAGAGTTCTTTTCAATAGAACAAAGACAGACCATTTTTTCAAAGGAATTGGTGTAAAGCCGCTTTTCCGTCATCAGCGCGAAGGATTTATGCGCCTCTTCAATGAGTTCTTTTTGGGCTTTTATGATCCACTTGCCAAAAGGGTGAACTTCTTCAAGAATAACAGATTTTATATGAGCAAGGTCCTTGTTACTTTGTATATTGTCGCCATTGATATGATCTTCTGAAATAGTCGTTAAAATAGAAGCAGTAGCCCCTTCATATCCAAGGCCATTTCGTAAGATTCCTCCTCTAGCAGTCTCAAACACTGCTGCCTCTACCGCTTTGTTCGTTAAAACAGTTCTTGCGCTCATAAAACCTGTAGTATCGCCAGTTTCATACAGATTATTTCCAAAAGAAATGTAGCCAGTACAAGCTAAGCCAGTATAGTAGCCAAGCTTTAATAGCAAATCATTGATAAGTCTTACCGTTGTTGTCTTTCCATTCGTACCCGATACTGAAAAAATCGGTATTCTGCCTATTCCTTTGCTCTTTAAATAGTCTAGTAAAAGTATTTGAAGTTTCTCTGATTCACGTATGGCTAGCTGCTTTGTTATGTTAAATACGGAACCAGCATCAGTCACCACAATTTTATAAGAAGGTAAAGTCTCTGTATCTATCATGGTCGCATTCACATCAATATACATAAATTTAATAGGTAACCACTTATAAATGTTTATAGCTTGATCTTCAAAATCCGTTTTAATCAAATCAGGGCTAATATTTTCATCAGATAAACTATTATTAAGTGGAAAGATTTCTTTTATAATGCCTTCAAGACAGATGATTCTATAGTTTTCTATGGGAGCATAAATAAAGGCTTCAGCTTTGACGGATAAAAGTGATCTAATTTCATTTTCGCAATCATTGACATTTTGGGGATTTTTGGTATGGCCAAAGGTTTTATCCGTATTGCATACTTTGAGAGGATAGGAAATCAAAGCATTTTGTAGATCGGAAACGTTATAGATGACCCTGCCATGCGCAGCAGCAATATCGTTATATAGGAGCTGATCATAAAGCCATGATCTATTATAAGCACATTGAACAGCCGTCATATTTTCATAGCTTTGATATGAAATTCCCAAGACCTCAGATGCTTTGCCATATCCAAATTGATAGAGGTTTTTACATAATTTAAGGACGGGTATATCTAACATTTGTGATTTTTTTGATAGTTGATATAAGAATTCATCGTCAAGCAAAAGCTTAACGTTTTTCAAAATCTCCTCATGAGATAAGGAATTATTCATCAAATTGGTTAATATAAATTTTGCAGCATCCTCTTGTGAATACAAAAGCCAAACAATCCAATGATCCTTCTCCTCAGCAATTTCGATCAATCTTTCTTCGAAACCAAGTTTCTGAGAAATTTCAATATAGACATCACAAAGTCTTTGTATTTCTTGATGTGTAGCATCTTTTAAGCAAAGCTCGACAAGGTGCTTTTCTCTTTTTATATTATTTCCTTCATAAAACCTTAATCCAGCAAGCTCCATTAAATTAGTTTCCTCCATTAAATAAAATACCGTTTTAGACTTGACCTACTTAAAACAGTCATGATTCTGTAGACATAATACATAATGCCCATATAACAACAAAAAACCCTCCCAGGCTACTAGAGCCCGGGAAGATTTTCTACGATGAACGATTGTCCAGAGGGGACGGTTCTTACGATGAACGTATAAAAATCTTCGCGTTAACCTTGAAGAGATCCAAGCTTATGCACTAAATTTCTTCAACATTTTAATGGTTTGAACATGCAGACCTTCATGATACATGGAAAATGTAAGATATTCACCAATCGTCTTTAAGGTTAACCCCGAAGGCATGGTGAGTGGGTTTGCAACGACTTCATCTAACCGGTTGCTTAATCTTTCTTCGATTCGGCTTGTTTGATCTTCTAATAATTGAACTAACACAGGTAATGTTGGTGGTTGTACCTTCCACTCCGACGGTTTGGAGTCACGCCCAAATAACTCTGTAAATTCGTCCGGCACGACCATGGGCTCTTGTGCGAAGGCAAAAGCAAATCGTTCTTGTGATAGATAAACATGACCGAGATTCCACCGGATGTTATTGTTGAACCCTTCAGGTACTGAATCTGCTTGGCTTTCACTAACTTCTTTCACCGCATTAAGGGTGTTATTACGTATTACCTTTAGTTGGGCAAATATAAATTGTTTCAACCTGACACCTCCAAGATTATTATATAAAACTCTACTCATTAAACCAAGTTATTGGACGTTTGTTGCTCTAACGAATCCACAGTCGTAGCAATGGCAATTTCCAGAGCCCTTACCACTGTTTCTTTGCTCATGGTCGGCTGACCGGCTTGAGCGACCCCTTGTTCGGGTAGGTAAGGGATATGGATAAAACCGCCTGGAAGCTTCGATCCAGTTTCTGTTAAGAAATGCTGCAGCCCATAGAAGAGATGGTTGCACACGAAGGTCCCTGCGCTGTCAGAGACCGAGGCCGGGATTCCAGCAGCACGAAGGCGAACGACCATATCCTTAATCGGCAAACTTGACCAGTATGCCGCAGGTCCGCCTACCGCAATCGGTTGATCCACAGGTTGTTGTCCCAGATTATCCTTAATCCTCGCGTCATCCACATTGATCGCGACACGCTCAATCGTGATGTCCGGTCTTCCTCCGGCCTGCCCAATACAAAGAACCGCCTGGGGCTCCTCTTGTTGGATGAACTGTTTTAAAAGGTTGACTGAGTTCCCAAACGCCGTGGGTAATTGTTTGGCAACCACTCTATAACCGTGGATGTCTCGTTCAGCCAGCTGAAGCACAGCTTCCCAAGAGGGGTTAGTCGCTTCTCCACCAAAGGGGTCAAACCCTGTCAGTAAAACTTTCTTCATAGTTCTCCTTCCGACGTCCTCTTAAGGGAGGTTCTAACGTTCTTTTTATACCTGCCGAATCTCAACCCCGCGTTTCTCCAGGGCAACCTGCAAGGTCTGAGCGTGAACTAAGGCCTCTGGCTCGTCTCCGTGGAGGCAAACCGTTTCAGCCAACAAAGGGACTTCCTGACCGTCCAAACTAAGTACGCTCCCTTTTTCCAACATGTTCAACAAGCGCTCAGCCATCATGGTGCCGGAGTGGACCATAGCTTGCGGATGAGAGCGGGGAACTAAGGTTCCGTTCGATTGGTAATGACGATCCGCAAAGACTTCGGAAACCGTGCGGAGTCCTGCAGCTTGTCCAGCCTCAATTAGGCAACTTCCCGAGAGTGCAAACAACCTCAGTCCTGGATCGAAATCCCGGACAGCCCTGGCAATTGCCTCAGCAACAGTGGGATCAACGGCCGCTTTGTTATACAGTGCTCCGTGAGGTTTAACATGGACCAAACGGCCCCCTTCGACTCGGACAAAAGCTGCCAAAGCGCCAATTTGATACAAGACTAAGTCATAGATCTCACTTGGACTATAGGGGATCCAACGCCGTCCAAATCCTTGCACATCGGGTAATCCAGGATGGGCTCCGATCGCCACGTTATAAGCCATTGCCCGTTTCACGGTATTGTGCATCACAGTGAAATCCCCTGCATGAAGCCCGCAGGCGATATTGGCGGAAGAAACAAGTTGAAGAACTGCTTCGTCCGCCCCCACGTGAAACGACCCGTAACTCTCTCCCAAATCACAGTTTAAATCCACACTTTGTCGCATACTTAATGCCCTCCTAGAGCGAGAAAATACATAAAGAAGATATTAGCGGTGAGTAAAATTAAAGCCGTCGGAAGTTGGACTTTAATTACTTGGTACTTATCCGGCAAATCCAGTAATGCCGCGGGGACAATATTAAAGTTAGCCGCCATAGGCGTCATTAACGTCCCACAATAGCCGGAAAACATTCCGAGGGCAGCGATTGTATTCGCAGAGGCTCCGTGCATTTGAATGAGCAACGGGACAGCAATTCCTGCCGTCATCACTGGAAAGGCGGCGAAAGCATTCCCCATGATCATAGTAAACAGGGCCATGCCGACGCAATAGGCAACGACGACGGCAAACGTGTTATGGACCGGGATGACGCTTGTAACGATTTTGGAAATGGCGAGACCGACGCCGCCTGCGGCAAAGAGTGCTCCGAGAGTGGCTAACATCTGAGGCAAAATGGCGGCCCAGCCAATGGCATCCATGAGACGTCGACCTTCATTGATCGCTCGCTGTGGCGTATCCTTGGTAATAATAAGCGCCATAATCAAAGCAATCAATCCGGCAACGCCCAAGCTCACTAAGGTCACATTTTTCGGATCAAGTAAGGGAATGCCGCCAATTTTCGTCTTATTAAGAACAATGGTTCCTATCACTGTAATTGTTGGAATCAACAAAGTCGGCAGGAACACCCAGTTGCGAAGCTTTGAAGCACGTTTCAGCCGTTCTGTACGTGGTCGTTCATCATAATTCCCCAAACGAACGCCACCAAAACCAGCTAAAGCGACAATCACAAGAACAATACCCCCCATGTAAACTGGAGAAATTTGTTGCCCAAAGAGAAACGTCACTGCATAGAGTCCCCAAAACGACCCGGTCGTCCAGCGACGGGGATTTTGACGATCCCTGAAACTCAAGAAACTGACAACCACCAGAATAATCCCCGTCAGAATATAAATCATATTTAAAGATAAAATCATCAATCTAATCCTCCTTGACCGCTATTTTTCGTATTGGCCAGAGGCTCCAACTTCGGGGGAACCGGGTACTCTCTGGCTAATTTCCGGTCAAGAAGGACCAACCGAACTGAGTGGACGATGAAGGCAGTGATCGCGGTGGGAATTCCCCACATAGCCATCCCCATCGGTGTGACCGGAATATTAAGCTGATCAAAAAATCCCTTCATCAAAAGGATGGCTCCGATCGCAATAAAAATATCTTCACCAAAAAAGAGACCGATATTATCGACGGCAGCAGAATGGGCCCGAATTTCATACTGGGTGGCGTCAGAAATCGGACCAAATTTGGCCTTCGCTGCGCCTTCTGCCATGGGGGCAACCAAGGGGCGTACCATTTGAGCATGTCCACCAAGACTCGTTAAGCCCAAAGCAGAGGACAGTTCACGCAATAACAGATATAAAATCAGAAGCCGTCCAGTCGTTGCCGCTTTAACCTTTCCAATTAAGGCTTCAGCCTGTTCTTTTAAGCCATACCGTTCCATGAGTCCAATGACCGGCAAGATCAAGATGAAAAGAGACATGTAGCGGTTGGTGACAAACGAGGTGCCAAATTGGGCTAAAATTTTAGTAAGGGGTAAGTGGGCAACAATGCCCGTGGCCAGTCCAGCCACAGTAACAACAATCAACGGGTTAAAACGTAGAATAAACCCCACAATCACAATGAACACACCGAGTAAAGACCACATCATTGTATTTCCTCTCCTTCTTAAGCAAGTGCCAACAGGCTAAGTAATCGCTCTTGTTCGCGACGTATTGACTGAGCTTCTTCCAAGTCAATCGACTGAAAGCGAACAGTCTGTCCGTGCCTGAGCTGCGCCAGTGCGCTGAAATCCGCCGAGGCTACCACCCCAATGACAGGGTATCCACCCGTCGTCTGGTGATCTGCCGCTAGAATAATGGGTTGTCCATCAGGCGGTACCTGGACCGCCCCAAAGACCACCGCATCAGAAACGAGCGCTCCACCTTTTGCAAGCTTCAACGCCCTACCTTGTAACCGGTACCCCATTCGGTCGCTCTGAGGCGTAGCAACGTATACCGCCGAATAAAAACTATCCAATGTTTCCCGAGAAAACAAAGTCTCGTGCAGTCCGGGCACCACTCGTAGTGTGCAAACCTCAGGGTAATCGGGTACTAGTTCTGGGACTAAATACCGGTTTCTGAGCCGTTGAGGGGTGTTGGGCTTAGAAACAGCAGAAAGAATATCTTCTCGTACTAAAGCTCTCCCCTCCTTACCGCCCAGGCCCGCCGGAAGGTAAGTCGATCCGCTTCCCAAGATCATATTGACGTCCAGCCCACCTGAGGCGGTCAGATAAGCGCGAAAGCCTTCCGTGATAACCCGAATATCCAGCACATCTCCTGGTTCGACGGGGAAAGTCCGCCAATTCTCCATGATATGACCGTTCAGGGTATATACACCGGTCCCCCCGGTGATCGCGAGAACTGTTGGGGATAAAATTTCAGCCTTGATTCCTTGGATGGTCATCTCAAGCCCCGGTGAATTGCGCGGGTTGCCCAACAGTAGATTCCCGATCTGCAGAGCCCAGGGATCCATGGCCCCTGCCGTGGGGATACCGTATTGTCCGTACCCTACCCGGCCCAAATCCTGAAGGGTGGACAAGGGACCGGCGCGTAAAATTCTCAAAATTTTCACGTGCATTCCCCTTCCAATTCATCGTAATCTTTTCGACTAATAGGCGTAAAACGAACGCTGTCTCCACTACGTAGCATCGTCGGTGGGTTACCATTGGCATCAAAGAGCTTAAGCGGCGTCCGGCCAATCAGTTGCCAACCTCCGGGGGACGCTAAGGGATAGAGACCTGTTTGTTGCCCAGCAATTCCCACCGACCCTTGTGGGACAATTGCCCGAGGGGTGATGAGACGAGGTGTCGCGAGCTCTGGATCTAAACCGCCCATATAAGGGAAACCGGGCATGAACCCAATCATGTAGACTAAATATTCCGAGGCGGTGTGCCTAGCGATCACTTCCTCAATCGTAAGTTTGTGGTAATCTGCCACATATTTCAGATCCGGCCCAAATTCACCACCGTAGCATACGGGAATTTCAACTTTACGGAGAAGAGCTGGCCGAGCAGACTGCGTCTCTAGTTTTCTACTTTGTTGATGAACCTCTTCTACCAGGTTTAGCATCTCAAGATAACTGCTCCCAGAGCAATAAAAGACGGTCACGGAATGATAGGTTGGAACCAGTTCCAAAATGCGCCTATCTTGTCGATCACTCAGCCGATTGAAAAAATCCTGAACCTTTTCAAAGCCTTCTTCACTAATTTCTTCTTGAAACTGGACATGGAGCGCCCCATCCCCATATGGCAGAACTTTAAACAACGTGATCACTCCATCTCAACGATCTTTCCTAGCGTTCAATCTTTGCACTTTCATCCTTAGAATTAACGAAAGGCCCTCCTCGAAAATTGTTTCAAATCTTCAAAGAGCGCCATTGCTCACTTTGTTTTAATCTAAAAATATCACTTTGTTAGCCTTATGACAAGGAACCTGTAAAATAATACAGTATTATGTAGCTTTTTGTCGATTAGTAGATACAGTGAAACTGCCAAGGAAGCTTTCACCGCAACAGTAAACTGAATTCAAACCAAATTAATCCTATAAAAAGTGACACAACAATCGCGATTCTAACAATCCCAATCTTTTTGTGACTAACCAGTGAATAACCTTCAACATCCCATTTTGCGACACCTGTTTCTTGAAGGCGGTCATAAGACAGATAAACCAAGATTAAGGACGCAATAGGTATACCAAAACCTAGACCCCATGCCCAAGCAGAGATACAACGTTTCATTGCCCGTGAAAAGTTCAGTTTTCTTCCTTGTGGATCCCTCACATAGACTTGAAGAAGTGACTTACCCAGCGTCATTCCCAAAGCCGATAATAAAAAGGCCTCAAGTAAAATTGCTGAAATAATTCTTATAACGATGGAAAACAGTTCCCAATCTAGGCCATGCGGTATAAATAAGCCGACGAATAAACCGACAAAAATGCTTACCACGGTTATGTCGATCATTCTAGCCCAAAATCTAACCCAAGGACGACTTTGTCTTACCTCAGATATGAGGTGTTGCTTGGGTTGCTTGGGTTGCTCGGGCCGTTCGTGTCTCTCGTGCCGCTCGTGTCGCTCTGTATTCAAAACAGGCTCATCAAGAATAAATCGATCCTTAATCGTTTTTAGAGTATGTTGTTCCAAAATTAATAAAGGTTTTTTAACTGGTTCTTTTTTCAATTGAACACTTGTCCCGCAAAAGTTACAGAAGTTTGAATCCTCTGGAATTACTTGTCCACATTTTCTACAATACATCATTTTGTCCTCTCTACTAAATGTCTTAGACGTAGAAATCTATCATTATCCTGACTAGTATAAAGAAAACTTGGCTAGCGCCAAGCTGCAGCGAAGGCGGTCGCCTTAGTTGCACTTATGCCTCCAGAAAGTATATAACAAAAAGTTATACTTTCTGACTGGTATAAGGTAAGTGTATCAGAAGATAGTGAAATAACGTAAACAGGCCCCCCAAAGGGACCTGTTAGCCGGCTCTTCTTTGGATTGTTTTGTTCTATTGTTTTCTCTGTTGCAACAAATTATAATAAATAGTCAGGATATTGGCGAATTAAAATGTGCCAGGAATTGATATTCTAGGCATTATATAAGGCAAGTCAATCGTTAAGGGAGTGACTAATGATGAAAATAAGACAAGACATCATGACACCGAAGCAGAGATTAGAGGCTTTTAGTAAGAATCTACCGATAGATAGAGTCGTTTGCGTTCCAATGGTGGCTAGCAGTGCCGCACATCTAATTGGAAAAACAATTAAAGAGTTTCAGTTAGATCCAGAAGTTTTAGCCAATTCATTAATTGAAGCCTATAAAAGATATCACTATGATTCAGTCGGGATTTGTACAAACTGTTCAATCATGGCAGAGGCAATGGGCGCAAAACTTGAATATCCTGAGGATGATGTGGCCAGCTGTGGTGACCCTATCTTAAAGAATAAAGAGGATATTAATAAAATAAAGATAGCAACGCCTCAAGATGGTAACCTATGGGTTTTTTACATGGCTGCAGAGATTTGCTTAGAAGAAATTGGTCATGAAATAACACCCAGCATTTCAGTGTCAGGACCCTTTACGACTGCCGCCACCTTAAGAGGGGTAGAAACCTTTGCCAGGGATATCTATACGGACCCTGAATTTTGTCATAAACTGCTTAGAATGGCGACAGAAAGTATTAAAAATCATATAGGTGCTATCATGAAAACAGGTGCATCAGTGGGCGCAATCGGTGATCCAATAGCATCTGGTAGTTTGATCAGCTCAAAAACCTTTGAGAAGTTCGCATTTCCATATATCAAAGAATTGGTCGATTTTGCCCATGATCTTGGTTCATCAATTGGACTTCATATCTGTGGAAAGAGTACAAAAATACTTAAACTCATGGTGGATACTGGCGCTGACTTAATAAGTATTGATGATGTGGATTTAGAGTTTGCAGCGAAAATTGTGGCCGGAAAAGCTATTCTAGTGGGTAATATAAGCACGACTGATGAAATGCTCTTTGGCCCCGTGGAAAGAATTAAACAAAGCTGTATTAAAGCCTTAGATATCATGAAGGATTATAAAGGTCAATATATTCTTGCGACCAGCTGTGATATACCACTTGTCGCACCATGGGAGCATGTAGAGGCTATGATGGATGTTGCAAGAAGCTATGGAGCTCATGATTATTAATTTAGGTGTTCTTCTTAACTAGCTGATCATTTCTAGAAAAGCTTCAATTCGAACCTTTAATTGTTCCACATCCGACTCTGAATAGTCAGTTTCGATCTGAAAAAAAGAAAGACTTATCTTTTCTTGAAGGTATTTCTTCAAGCCATAAGACTCTATGTTATAAGTGTGACATCCTTGCCAGGTAAGATCCACAATGCCATCAACTTTAAACTCCTCCGCTAACCTCTCGACGAGCTCAAACCGAGCAGTGTTCGGGGACATGCAGGAACAGGGCGTTCTGAGGTATTTTTCGGCAATCGCTAAGAGCGGTTCCTTGTCTTCATCAACTTGGTCAATAACGGCTTTATACCCGCCACAACTTTCGAAACAGACAACATTTCCGCCACTCTCTTCAATAATCTGTACAACCTTGTGAGAGCCAATGCCAACAGGAACCCCGGTTAATAGGATTCTTGGTGTCTTCGTGTTAAATGGAGTTACCCCCTGCCGGTGCAATTCCTTCAATTCTAAAGTTAAGCGATCCACCATAAGCACGACTTCCTTTTTGTCAGTACTAAAGCCTCGATTATACAGAGCCATCAGTAAATCCATGCCACTGATCGGTGAGGGCTTAAGCTTCGCAACATCCTGTAATTCTTTCAGCGAACGCCGTTCTTCATTCATCAGTTGGATGGCCTCACGTAAATTTTGATCTGTTATCGTTACGCTGAATTCGGCCTCCAAACGCTCTTTCAGTTTAATGACTTCTCCCAGCCAATACTGTAAAGCCTCTTCATCCTGCTTTTGCGGAAGCTGGAGTAAGTGTAGTGGCTTGAGGTCTGCAAGCAGCTCATACATTTTTTTCTTGCCATCACAGGTTGTTTCTGCAATTAGAAGATCGGTAAAATTAAAGAAGGGGCACGTACCAGAGGCCGCGAACCCATAACTTGACTTAATAAGAGGACAAAGATTTCTGGGCAGAACCTTTTCTGCGACTGCAATAGGGTCCTGCTTCGTACCACATAGAGGAATGGGGATAGCCCCCGCCGCGATGACTATTTCTGTCGGTGAAAACACACAGTACAGCCCCACAACTTTTATACCCTTTTCTTTAGAAGCTAGGATCGAAAGAATGCTTTTGGCACGCAAATCCTCAAATTCGCTTAATATAGTTGGTTCCAAGTTCGATTCCATTCTTAATTCCTCCTTCACACTATTTTCTCGAAGCCTGCAATGGCAGCACCAAGCGCACCGACAATCTGAGGCTGATTTGGAATATTAAATTTGCAACCGAGTGACGCGGACAAAATTGCACAAATCTCCGGATTGTTCGCCACCCCACCAGAAAAAGTAATCTCTTCTAGGCAGGGAACTCTAGCCGTTAAACTCATCATTTTTTGAGCAATGGTTTGAACAATTCCTGAAGCAATCGCCTCTTTAGACACTTCTTGGGCAAGCAGACCGATGATCTCCGACTCGGCAAAAACGGTGCACATACTGTTAATACTGACGGGTTTGCTCCTTAAGGCCATTTGCCCTAATTCCTCTAACGTAAGATCTAGAACGCCTGTCATGACTTGTAAGAATCGACCTGTGCCAGCAGCACATTTATCATTCATGATAAAATCGGCAACCGAACCATCTTCAGCGACCGCAATGACTTTGCTATCTTGACCTCCAATGTCTATGACTGTTCTGGTTTTCGGAAAGAGAAATCTCGCGCCCTTAGCATGGCAGGTTATCTCTGTCACTTTCCTATCAATAAATGAAAGTGATACCCGACCATAGCCAGTACCAATGATCATGTCTACGTCTCGCTCACGTAACCCAGCCTTATCTAAAGCTTCAACAAATACCTTTCGTCCCGCTTCTTTAGGGTTCCATCCAGTTGGAATAATAGCCGTACCCCTTATCGTTCCATCAAAAATGACGGCCTTCGTTGCAGTGGAGCCAACATCTATCCCAGCGCTTATCACCATAGCTCATCAATATTGACCGGATAGCCGATTTCTCTAGCCGTATCCATCATGGCTTGTATATTAGCAAAGGGCGTATTGATGGGTAGACTACATCCAGAACATATAATATACCCTTTCGGATTATCATACGCCTGCTTTACGCACTCGATCGTTGCGTTCCTGACATCTTCAATCGTACCATCGTACATTACACCAGAGGGATCAACGTTACCCATGATTCGCACTTGATCTCCAACCTTATTTTTGCACTTGGACAAACTTGCAACATTGTCGATACTAAGGCAGTTCGCCCCAGCTGCTACCATATCAACCCAGATATTTTCAGTTTTCCCACAGATATGAAGCGTGACCCCTTTACCTTTAAGATGGATAAAGTCGATCAATCTCTTTAAATATGGCAATGAAAATTCTCTGAACTGTTTCGGACTGATCATGGTCGTGGACGACATCGGTTCTGAAATGGTGGGCGTTAAGCCTATCTTAATATACGCATCAGCATACCTTATACATGTTTCTAGTGAGACTTCACACAATTTATGAACCGCTTGGGGATTTTTTATGATGAGTTTCGTCATTTTTTCAATTCCAATTAAGAAAAAAGCGTTGGTAAAGGGCCCCACAATACCGCCCGAGCAAGAAACCTCCTGACCTACTTCCTCGATTAATATTTTTGCGGCTTCTAAATGGGCAGGTAGGTGCCCATCTTTATAGGGATCAGCGGGCTGCAGTTTATCGATCTCTGACACATCATTAATCGGTGGTGTCTCAAGATTCGCGGTATCGTCCACTGGATAATAGACTTTAGCGCCCATAGCCTCTGCTTGAACGTAAAGGTCCGTGAAAATCCTGACGCCATCATAACCGAACTTCCGATAGGCACCAATTTGGGCCTTAGCAATGAGCTTTCCGTTCCCTTTAAACTCTGATATTTTACAGCCAATCACTCTTGCCGCTCCATTGGCTATATTGGGATTACAAGGCAGCCGATCAATGGGTTCCCCTTTGTTATAAGCTGTCATCCTTTCTAAAGGCGTCATCTTATCTTGTAACATTATGCGACACCCCCAGCCACTAATTGAAGGGCTAACTTGGCCGCATCTGAGGCATTCGCGGCATAGCCGTCCGCTCCAATCCTGTCGGCAAAGCCCTTCGAAATTGGCCCACCTCCCACCATCACTTTTATTTGATCTCGAAGATTTTCTTTTTTCAAGATGGATAACACTTCTTTCATACCTTCCATGGTTGTGGTCATGAGTGTCGAAAGGAGAATGATTTTTGCACCCACTTCCTTTGCTTTCTCTACAAAATCTCTCGGTGGAATATCTCTGCCAAGATCGAATACCTCAAAACCCGACGTTTCTAGCATAATCCTTACGAGGTTTTTACCGATATCATGAGTATCGCCTTCTACAACTCCAATGACGACTTTATTTTTGGTTCCTGCACCCTTGACTTTAAGGTGTAACTTTAAAATATCTAGTCCTGCATACATAGCATCCGCACATATTAATAGCTCGGGTATGAAATACTCTTCTTCCTCATAAAGTTGCCCTGCCCTATTCATACCATCCGATAGGCCTTTCTCTATTGCTTCATAAGCATCGATATTCTCCTCTATGATGCTGTTTGAGATGGCAACAGTTTTATCTTCTTCCATTTCAACGACGGCATCTGATAAATATCTAAAGAGCTGTTCTTTATCTTGAGCCATTTAAGCGTCTCCCTTCTATCTTTGCAAATTTAGATAACGTTCGCTATTCGCTTTACATCATCAATATATTATAACTATACATTGTTTATTGCTAATATGTCGAATGGTTTTTCTTTTAATTTACTAGTGAGTAAACTTTAATGAGTTTGGTGGATTAAAGGGTTATAAGAATGCACCAGCAATTCATCCACTGAAGGATGACGCTAGTGCTATCGTTTATTGAACTCAGTACCATGTGTTACATAAAGAAAACTTGGCTAGCGCCAAGCACAGCGAAGGCGGTCGCCTTAGTTGCGCTTATGCTGCAGAAAGTATATAAACGTAAGTTTATACTTTCTGACAGTATAGAATATAAACGTAAGTTTATACTTTCTGACAGTATAGAATATATGACGTATTATTTATGGCCCGTTCTTAACAGGTTGGGCATACTGATAATCTCGATGGTTGCCTGCCGGGATCACAACTTGACTTAAGACCTTTAGTTTACGGATAATACCGCTTTGCTGTTGGAGATCGCCGAGCTTAAACCAGTCATAAAACTTAAGCGCAGCCGATAGCGTCTTCGTATCACCAATCGCTTCAATTACATAAGGTGGCATCTGACGAGTACCATTAATTTGGATGTACGATCCTGAACAAAATACCTCCGTGTTTGTCGTCACGCGCTGACCATTGACGGCAATGGCTTCCGCACCGCCATTCCACAGGGCGTTAAAGATCTCGCGAATATATTGATCGTGAATTATACACAGCTTCAGATCCTTTTGCCCAATCACTGGACGCTTAGAATCATCCAGCGTAATTCTCAGGCCTGAACCAGTAACCGCAATCAGACCCGCGTTCATTTTAGCCACTTGTAGTTTTTGACTAGCCAGAGACGATGCAAATTGATGGTGAGTGACTTTTTCCAATTCTAGCTTTAGATTTTCATTATCCGTTGAAAGCTGTTGGTTCTCTTGTTCCGTTTGAATTAAACTGGGTATAATCGTCTCCATCAGCGTCGCCTGACTTCCAGTGACTCTAGGAACTTTAAGCAGGATTATAAAAATATAAATGAGCACAATAGCAGTAAATCCTAATAGACACTGTTGTATTTTATTCAACGACATTCATCACACCTTCATACACTTATGCCGACAAGTGCTAAAACGATTAGATCATTATTCATGAATGATCTAACCAGATTTTCCATTCTTCACCACATAATACGAATTAACTCTAATATTCGCCATTTTATTCAGCAACCCTGCTCACCTCAATGATTAAGTTTACAATACAAATGTAAACTTATCTCCGATTAGGTAGGTGGAATAGCCATTCCGTTTTGGTCTGAGCTCAAGATATTAGAACCTCTACTACACCGAAATATCCAGCCCTGCTGAAGTCTGTGGACAGCCTCCCAAGAGAGATAGGACAAGAAAATTAATTTTGCCAAATAATGATTATCAAATAAAAAAAGGTCTATTAAAACGACGATTTATCGCCTTATTAATAGACCTTTTTTTAAAACTTCTTATTACTCTTTCTATCCAAGATATCGTAATGCCACTTCTTTATAAAATTTAATTGAATCAATATATTGACTAACTTCAACATACTCATTTGGTTTATGGGCCATCGTCTCATTACCTGGGCCGTAAATAAGCACCGGAAGATTATTACCTAATCCAGGAACAAAGGTAGAAGCATCTGTATAAAATCTTACGCCTTTAGGCTTATGCTCACACTTAAACAGTTCATCAGCCGTCGATAACGCCAGTTGAATCAGTGGATTGTCTATTGAAGTGCCTACTGCTACTAAATCATTTAATATCTTTAAATCAAATTTAGCATTAGAACTACCTTCAATGTCCTTACATAATCCTTTAATATCGGATAAAATTTCTTGATGATTTTGACCTGGAACAGTCCGGATATCAATTTGTAATCTGCACATATCAGGTACTACATTCGTTCTAACTCCACCGGATATAGTTCCAATATTTAAAGTCGGTCCTCCAAGCAGATGATCTTCTTTATAGTTAAATTCAAACTTAGTAGATAGAGCATTCATAAAAGTAACCATGTTATCAATGGCATTGATTCCTTGTTCAGGCATTGAACCGTGAGCTGTTTTACCATAAGATACGACTTCAACCCACAAAGCACCTTTATGAGCAACAAAAATTTCATTATTACTGGGCTCTCCAATGATCATGGCGCCAGCATTCTTTAAAATTCCATCTTCGATCATTGCTCTAGCACCCAGACTATCCACTTCTTCACCCGCTGTAGCCGCAAGAACAAGATCTCCCTCTAAAGACACCTGTGATCTAGCAATTTCAATCATAGCCATTGTTAAAGCGGCTAAACCACTTTTCATATCAGAGGCTCCACGTCCATAAATACAACCATTTATTTCTTTCGCATCAAAGGGCCCATGCTCCCAAGCGATATCACCTGGTGGAACCGTATCCATGTGCCCTGAAAATACCAAGCTTTTTTTATTTCCCGTTCCTTTCACTCTAGCTACTAGATAGGCACGGTTTGGTCCAATTGCTCGTATTGTAGATTCAATACCATTTTCTTTCAATTTATCAGCAATTATTCTTGCAACATCTTCTTCATTTCCAGGAGGATTAACACTATTTGTTTTTAAAATCTTTTTAAGAAGATCTAAAGCTTCTGACATTTATACACTCCCATTTCTATTAAGGCACTTGAGTAAAATAAGTTATACATTAAGTGCCAAATTACTTAAGTGTAAATGAAATCAAATTTTTATAAGGTTACTAGGCTCATTGACGGTTAGGGCAATACCAGCGGAAATAAGAATAGCAACAATAAGGAAACCAAAGGCCGTTCCAAAACTACCTCCTGATATTTGAACTAGATACCCCATAACAATTGGAGAGATAAATCCTGCAATTTGACCTGCAAAGTTAATAAATGACGAAGATCCTCCCATGACTTCCGGAGGCAATATATTCATTGGCAAGGCCCAAATAGCACCAAAAGCGATACAAACAAAGAATCCTGATAGTGTTAGTGATACCATCGCCAATCCTTCAGCGGCAGTACTGTAAGTTAGATACAGACAAATAGCGCCTAATAATTCTGCACCAATAATCAAGTTGCGACGTTTACCTACGAAATACTTGTCTGAAATATAACCGCCGACAATAACTCCCACTGTTCCTGCTAAGAAAGGCAATGATGCATTGATTCCCATCTTTAACATGTCAAATCCACGTGCCTTTACTAAATAGGAAGGGATCCACGAAGAAAATCCCCAAAAAGTAATATCAAAAGTAAACCACATAAGAAATATTTTCCATACAATAGGAAATTTGAGGACATCTTTTAAACTTAATTTTTTAGTTTCTATTGGTTCTTCATCCGATTCATCTTGAATTATTTTTAATTCTTCAGGCGAAATCAAGTGACTATCTGCTGGATTATCTCTAATGAAAAACCAAACCAAACCGACGACAATAATTCCTGGAATAAATAGAAAGTAAAAGACACTGCGCCAATTAAAAGCTGCCATAATCCCCACTACAAACAGAGGTGCAATGGCGGGCCCTAGAGCATTTGACGACATCATGATACCGTTTGCCGTGGATCTCTCTTTTTTAGGAAACCAGTTTGCAATCGTTTTCCATGAACCACCGGGGAAACTAGCTTCACCTAAACCAAATAGTAAACGAATCACTAACATATTTGTTAATGTCGTTACCATCCCTGTAAAGAACGTAAAGACGGACCACCAAGAAATAGCGAATGCCATGACCTTCCTTGGGCCAAACTTATCAGCCAACATGCCGCCTGGTATCTGGAAAAGAGCATACCCTGCAAAGAATGAACTCATCACAACACCCATTGTTAATGGAGTAAGATTAAAATCCTTGGCAATATAAGGGATAGCAACCGTCATGACCATCCTATCCATGTAGGACACAGTCCACGCAATAAACAAAATCGCTAAAACTAAATTCCTTTTCTTTGGCATAATATTACCTTCCTTTGATATTAATTTTTCTAACGCCTTTCATACTACATGACCTTTAACTCACACAACCATGTTCACCTCTCTAGCTATCATGCTTTCCTTAAGAGCTTACCGGGCAAAGATCCAGTATATTTCCCATTGCGCACAACAACTTCGCCGTTAACTATCACATATTCAATTCCTTCGGCGTATTGTTTGGGATTCAAAAATGTCGCCTTATCCTTGACATTATCTGGGTCGAAAACAGTTATATCTGCCCACATGCCCTCCTTAAGGATTCCTCGGTCAAAAACACCAAGCTTTTGAGCTGGAAACGAGGTCATTTTACGGACTGCTTCTTCTAACGATAGAACTTTTTCTTCTCGAACATATTTTCCTAAGACCCTTGGGAAGGCTCCGTAGTAACGAGGATGGGTCTTACCGGGACTGGGAATAGCATCAGAACCGATCATTACCGCGGGATGGCGCATAATTCGGGTAACATCATCTTCCGACATCATGAAGTAAATCATCAGGATATTACCCTCTTCTTCCAACATAAGATCGAACACGGTATCTGCCGGGTCTAATCCCCTTAAACCGGCAATTTCTTCGATACTCTTACCTTCATGATTACGGTTGTTGTTACAAGTGGCCACAATCATTTTATCCCAACCACATGCTTTAACGTAGTTCTCCCAACCCGGAACCCCTGTCATCATTTCTTCCTTAATTCTCTTACGGCAGTCGGTGTTACGGAGGCGTTCCATGACTTCATTAGTCCCACCAACATGTACCCATGGCGGCAGAGTGACTCCCAACATGGTGCTGGCTGCAATGTACGGGTACTGATCTAATGTCACGTCAACTCCACGGGCTCGTGCCTGATCGACCAAAAGTAAAGTATCTTTGCTTTTCCCCCAGTTCTCTTTACCAGCGGTCTTATGATGGGAAATTTCCAGTGATACCCCTGATTTTTCCGCTACCTCGATACTTTCCAAAACAGAATCGATCACAGCATCTATTTCTCCACGCATATGAGTCGCATAAACACCCCCTTTACTGGCAACCACTTTGCTAAGCTCAATCATCTCCTCCTTTTCCGAATACACGCCTGGCGCGTATATAAGTCCGCTTGATAGGCCAAATGCGCCAGCTTCAAGGGCCTCAACCAGCAACCCTTTCATCATGGCAAGTTCGTCCTCTGTAGGGACTCGGTCAGCAAAGCCCATGACGGCGATGCGGATCGTACCGTGGCCCACTAGGGACGCAACATTGGAGATGAATTGTTGTTCTTCCACCCGGGTCAAGAACTCACCATAGCTGCCCCAATTCCATTCCATTGGATAAGGGAGAATGGAAGAGGTGTATTTCTTGAGTGAGTCCTGATTATCAGAAGCTATAGGAGCAACGGAAATACCACAGTTGCCAATAGTCTCTGTGGTGACTCCCTGCAAAATTTTTCCTTGTTCCCTGGGTTTCACAAAAAGTAAAGCATCGGAATGGCAATGGATATCAATAAAACCTGGAGAAATGACAAGATCGTGCACATCAATTCGTTCTTTTGTCTCTGCCCCCCGTAGATTTCCCATCCTGACAATTTTTCCGTCCTTTATCCCTACATCCCCCCGATACCAGGGGTTTCCAGTCCCATCAATGATACGACCATTGGTAATTAGCAAATCATACATCCGAAACCCTCCTAAACAGAATGGTCAAATACAACCCAATATCTAATAGAAATAGAGAGATTTGTATGATCCCCCTCATCAGGTACTAGATTTTCACAGATAATTCTGCATTATGACAAATACTTCGACATGTTTCATGTGTATTCCTCCAGAAAGCCGATTGTATACACTGGGAAATAATAGAAACACAGTGCAGAAAAGCTCTGCACTGTGTTTTGAGACTTGTATAATATATCTTTAGTACTGAACTGAGAAAGTTTCTGGCATTATGCTTAAACTCTTACAGTAGAAGTCATCCATAACATCTTTCGGAACCATGCCCCCACCCGTAGCCCAAATAATATGAGTGGTATTTTTCATTGTCTGTTCAAGGTGATTATTTTTCAAATAGTCCGATCCATTAGAAGATCCAAATAACTGAACCGGTCCCATAAACCCAGCGACTGCAGACGGTTCTAAAAAAATTCCCTCTGAATCAGCGAGAACCCGCAAAATTTGGTACAAGTGTACATCCTGAACGGTAAAGACACCACTAATATCCTTTTCTAGCATTTTACCCACAAAGCCAGAGGGTCTCCCGACTGCAAGACCGTCTGCTGCGGTCATATTATCAAGGCCAAACTGCTGCGCCGATACTTCATCGTGCTTGTGCGTCATTAAGCCTAGTAACATGGCCGGGGAATGGGTTGGCTCTGCAAAGAAACAATGGGCATTGTCCCCAAATATTGTTCGCAATCCAAATGTAATTCCTCCAGGACTGCCACCGACACCGCAGGGTATGTAAACAAACAGCGGATGATCTTGATCGACGAGTATCTTCATATCATGAAATTGACTTTTTAGCCTTATGGCGGCGACGGCATAACCCAAGAATAGCGTGGAAGAACTTTCATCATCAACAAAGTGACTGTTCGGGTCTTCTTGGGATTGCTGCCTGCCTGCGGCGACCGCTGTTCCATAGTCTGTATTATGCTCAATAACGATTGCACCCTTTTGTCGCAATAAATCTTTCTTCCACTGCTTAGCATCTGATGACATATGCACAGTCACTTTAAATCCCAAGCGCGTGCTCATACTGCCAATACTGAGACCTAAGTTGCCAGTCGATCCAACTACGATCGAGTAACCAGAATATAATTTGTAGAATTTTTCGTCAGCAAGCATCGAATAATTATCGGTTTTTGAGAGCATGTTATGTTTGATGGCGATATCCTCTGCAACCTTCAATATTTCGTAAATACCGCCGCGAGCTTTGACAGAACCAGAGATAGGTAACTGGTTATCGCACTTAAGATATAAGGTCCCCGCTATATTCTGTCCGTACAACTCGGTCAATTTTTGCTGCATTTTTGAGATAGGCACCAATTCTGATTCAATGATTCCATTTCTTTCTTGCGTCTCTGGGAATACATTTGCAAGGTATGGAGCAAACCGTAGAAGTCTTTGCTCTGCATCTTCAATGTCGGTTATGCCTAGTTTCATGTTTCCAATGCGGTTGTTGCAGGTTTCAACTTCAGTGTTTACCCAGAACACTTCCTCAGTTTTAATAATTCGCCGTATCAATGGGCATTCTTGTTTCCATTGGTCAATCGTTTTTCCTGCGATTTTAAGGGTCATTTTCTTCCCTCGTTTTCTTATTAAATAATTGTCGATCAGAAAAAAATTAAGGAGAATACTAACAGTATTAGTATTCTCTAATAAATTAACCAATACCTTCGATGTCGGCACAATATAAATAGTTTTCAGTCACCGCCACTCAATTCTTCAAAGAGGTGAGCTGATGGATTAACCTCCCCAAAGTCATAGAGGAAAAATACTTTTGTTCCCATCATCACCATATAAATAACAAAGGTCACCTTCCTTAGATATTTTTCGGTAATCCTTAGTTATTACGCCTTTATCAGTTCCCGCAAATTCATCTTTAGTATTATCGTAAGTATATTTAATCGTTGTCCCGTCATAGTCTAAAGTCTGGATAATTGGGTCTCCTTCCTCAGTCGTTTTCGTTAATTGGTATTTAGCACTTAAATCTTGGTGAACATAGTCAATGAACTTATCAATACTGTCAACAGTAATTGCGGCTGTTTTAACAACTTCTGCATTCTCTGTACCATCATAGGTATGTATGAGATGAATCAATTTTTGTAGTTCTTCATCTGGCAATTTACTTTGCTCGTTGCCTATTAAAACTTCCATCATGTCATGATGATTATCGTACATTATTTGTGATGATTCTACATTGTATTGGCTTTCTGCTAAATTAAATATTTTTTTCACTATTCCAGTAAACCTTACTTTGCTTTCTTCTGTGCTTGTTGTGGTGGCTTTGTCATCCATAGAAACATAGATCTTATCTTTTTTCTTTAAGTTAGTTGTATTGAAATTCTGGTTCGCATCGACTGTTTCCCATACTGAAGCATTAGTTTGTATTGAAGGATATTCTTTTGATAGTAAACCATTTATCTTTGCGTCGAAATCATTACTAATTCCTTCATTGTAACTCGAATCATACAATGAATTAGTTCCCAAGCTATATGCCATTTCAGTTATGGTTCTCCCGTTACTGTCTAAAATCGAGGTCTGGTATGCTGAGTTCTTAAAGTTATAACTAACGCTGCCAATTGTATATTCGCTATTGCTATACTTAACATTTGAATATTGTTTAATATAATGTTTGGCAATCATATTTCCGAAGGGTATACCATAGATAAGTGAAGCTACCCCTCCAATAAGTATTGTTATAATTAAAATAGGCGTAGCTATCAAAATTTTGTATCTTAACTTAATCATTAATATCCCTCCAATCTCATTATGTCAATTTTTCCAAGATTTCCTGAACAGTTCTATCAATTCTGTTCAGTTTTCGCACATGCCATACCACGAAAACTATTAAAGCAACTGGGATTACAATGAAAGGTAAGAGCACGCCAATAATAGCAGTTTCTGAGGACATAAACGCTGGAAAAACAAACATCTTCTGTTTACCTCCTTCACAATTTTTTAAATACCTAGATCACCTTCCCACGCGCATAACGAGGGGGCTTCCAAAACTTGTGGTTTCATTCAATGTTGGATTATTTCGCCATATGATGCGGGATTCTGATGTCCGCGGGAGGTTATGAGGGCATCTGTCTCAAGGGTACACAAGGGGTGTTTCATGACCTTAGTCAAAACCTCGTCATTGTTTTCTTCCCCGTTATTTAAGAGTTCAATCTTCCTAGACCTATCAAAGCACTTCATCTTATATATTCAACCAACAGGGATGAATTCCTTTTTCTGTTATATAACTCAGCTTTAGCCAGTCAGTCGAATCATTTACCCGTATAGTACGTATTGAAATGCGTTCAAATTGTATATTCTAAGTTAATCAACAAAAACATGCCTTCAATATTTAAATATCGAGGGCATGTTTTAATTTAATTCTGATCAGTAGCCGCCGTTAAATTGGCTCCCCGGAATTCGATATACCCGAGCGGCAGGTTACTTCGGTATTTTATCCAGAAACTGTTGGGCATCCGGCAATGTACCGGTGTGCATTTCCCGTACAATCCCATTGGCATCCACAAATATTGACGTTGGAATACCGCTCACTTGATACTTTGTTGATACAGAGCCGTCTCGGTCCAAAACCGACAAATAATCGTAATGGTTCTGTGTAAAGAAATTTTTCACCGTTGCGGCGTCTTCTTCTTGATTCACCGCGAGCAAAACGAATCCCTTGTCGGCAGCTTGTTTTGAGATTTCCTCAAGTGCCGGCATCTCCAAGCGACAGGGTGGACACCAAGTAGCCCAGAAGTTAATAATGACAGGTTTCCCTTTGAACTGGGAAAGGGATACTTGTTGACCATCAACCGTCTTTAAGGTGAAATCTGGCGCTGGTTGACCCACTTTCGCAGCTTTAGAAGCGTTCGCAGTATTAGAAGCACTGGAAGTGACCATCGTCACACCCACCAGGACTACGACGGCCACGACGACGATAATGATGGTCCACAGGGGATTGAACGTTTGATTCGGCTTTGATTTCGTAACCTTGTTGTTTTTCTTCACCATTTCATTTCCTCCCTACTACTTAGAAAAAAGTCCCACCAGCCAGTTAAATTTGTTCATGAAAAGCATAATTCCCGCAGCAATCATGATGAGACCACTTAGCTTAGAAATTATTTCACCAGCTCTATTGAAGCGACTAAGTTTACCCTGTAAACCATCGGCTAGCGCTGCAACCAGTAATAACGGTATTGCTATGCCCAAAGAATAAACTAGCAAAAGTACAATACCTTGACTAATTGTTTGACTCGTGCCTGCATAAACAAGAATTGACCCAAGTACGGGTCCGATACAAGGTGTCCAGCCAAACGCAAAGGCTAAGCCCAAAAGGTATGAACCGCCAAGTTTAGTGCCTAGGCCACTTAACTCTAGCCGGGCTTCTCGATTCAGCCAGTTTAACCGTAACAAACCGGACGTGTGCAGTCCCATAACGACCATAACGATGCCGCCTAGCTTTCGCAGTAAGGATAGGTTGCTATGTATTAAGCCACCCAAGAAACTTGCCGTCGCACCTAGGATAATAAAGACTGTGGTAAATCCCAACACAAAACCCAAACTGCGAGTCAGTAACCGTAACCGAGTTTGCTCGGTCTTGCCCCCGCCGAGAACAGACAAATAGACTGGTATCAACGGTAAGATACAAGGAGAAAGAAAGGATGCTAACCCAGCCGTAAACGCTACCCAAATAGAAATATTCATGATACAAATCCTCCCAGTCGACCCTTTGGGATCCCTGAAACAAAAATTATCGCGCTCCTGTATACCCCCCCACGGTACGTCGGATATGCTAATATTACTAGCTTTAACCTATCCTTGTCAAGACCATAAGCAATACTCCTCAAAATGAAGTAAATCCACTTGACTTAAAGTAAGCTCTAAGGTATATGCTATTTGAAAGAGCCCAACGAGGTTGAATTTTGGAATAGTTGAATTTTGGAATAGTTGTATTTTGGAGGTTGTTAACAATGGAAAAATCAAAGGTGTACTTTACAGACTTTCATACAACGGGGAAAGAAAATTTGCAGCAGAAGTTGCGCCGTCTGATTAAAACAACAGGAATGGACCAAATTGATTTTGACAAAAAATATGCAGCCATCAAAATTCATTTTGGCGAACCGGGTAATTTGTCTTACCTGCGCCCCAATTATGCTAAAACAGTGGTAGATATTGTCACGGAGCTGGGCGGAAAACCATTTCTGACAGATTGTAATACGTTATATGTCGGTGGCAGAAAGAACGCGCTTGACCATTTGAATTCTGCCTATGTCAATGGTTTTTCCCCGTTCTCCACCGGTTGTCACGTGCTGATTGGCGATGGCTTGAAAGGGACCGATGAGGTTTTAGTCCCTGTTGAGGGCGGAGAATATGTGAAAGAGGCAAAGATCGGTCATGCTATTATGGATGCTGATATCTTAATATCTCTGACTCATTTCAAGGGACATGAACTGACTGGTTTTGGCGGTGCGCTGAAAAATATAGGAATGGGTTGCGGTTCCCGCGCCGGTAAAATGGAGATGCACAGCAGCGGAAAGCCCTATGTTTCCTATGAACAATGTGTCGGTTGCGGCATGTGCACGAAAATCTGTGCTCATAGTGCCATTACCGTGACAGAGAAAAAGGCTTCCATTGATCACGATAAATGTGTTGGCTGTGGCCGCTGTATTGGCACTTGCCCTAGCGACGCTGTTCGACCAGCGTCCGATGAGTCCAATGAAATCTTGAATAAAAAAGTTGCAGAATACACCTGGGCAGTGCTACATGGACGCCCCCACTTCCACATCAGCTTAGTCGTTGATGTCTCTCCTTACTGCGACTGTCATTCAGAAAACGATGTCCCCATAGTTCCGAATGTAGGAATGTTTGCCTCCTTTAACCCAGTTGCCCTCGATGTTGCTTGCGCGGATGCGGTAAACCGTCAGCCTGTCATGATGGGCAGTGTTCTTGAGAAAAGTATCCGTGAGCACCATGACCATTTTACTGATGTCAGCCCAAAAACCGACTGGAAAGTGGCGATCGACCATGCCATAAAGCTGGGTCTGGGGTGCAAAGAATATGAGTTGATTACAATTTAACCCAGAAAAAAATAGATAAAAGTGAGAGCCGCCATTTCTGACGGTTCTCACTTTATTTTTTGTGACATTGTCGGGTTATAGGCTCTTAAGGAGCTACAACTGTACTCTTAATCAAAGTGACTGCAGTCTGTGCCAACAGTCGGCCATTGATCGATGCATGAGTCCCCAAGGTGATATTTGTTCCACCGAGAATGATTCCTTCAAAATGTGAACCCGTCCCAATTGCTACGGTTTGACCGGCTTGCCAGATAATGTTCTTGGCTTGTGCTCCACCCGTTAGGTTAATTCTGGTACCGTCAGCTTGGTTGATTCCATTGGCTATTTGGAAGATGAACACATCGTTGGGTCCACCATTGAGTGTGACGTCAGTATTGATTGCAACAGGGGTATTCCACTTGTATACACCCGGTGTCAGTGTTTGCCCACTAAGGTCTCCCGTATACATGTCGGTATAATTAGGCGTTCTTCCAGCAGCATCGATGTACGCTGTTCCCATGTCGCTTACCGAGGTCGTAAGATTAACAGAAGCTGGTGCTGCATAGTCGGCAGCGTATATCTTTCCAGTCACTTGAGGTGACGTTGAAAATACATTCGTGGCATCCGCTGAGAGAGAAAATCCAGTAATGGCCGTCGCAACAATGGGGCTAACCCCTATATCTCCCGTAATAACAGAATCTGGTACTGTCGAGATTCCTGATTGTGCCAAAATCGCAAAATTGCCAGCCATACCAAGGTTTACTGGAGGGGTCACGATGGGTGTCGCCGCGAAGACTGAACTAAATGAAAGTAATACCCCCATGGTTACAATTGAAGTAACTTTCACCAGCTTTTTGATTGATTTGTTTTTCATCATTTTTTGCCTCCCAATTTCTTTTTACTACCTCTTCTTCCACTAATTAGATAATAACAAATAAGAATGTTATTATTATGACATTCTTATTTCATTAATCAGATATTTTTTCGACTAAACGGTTCTGCGATTTTAACTGTTGAAATTCAAGATCGCGCGGTTTATACTGTTGCTATGAGTTCGAGTTAGCTCTAAGTCAATCTTTTCATTGTAACCATTAGAAATATATGAAGTAACCAATACATAGAAGGAGAATTTACAGATGGGATATACGATCAGCCAAGTTGCAGAACGATTCGATCTGACGGCACACACAATACGATATTATGATAAAGAAGGTCTACTTCCCTTTGTCGAGCGAAACAAAGCGGGAAACAGACAATTTTCAGATAAGGATTTTGAATGGCTAAAACTTATTTGTTGTTTGAAAAACACAGGAATGCCCATTAAACAAATTAAGCAATATATTCAATGGTGTGTTCAAGGGGATGAGACCTTGGAAATGCGACGACAAATGTATCTTGAACATCGTAAAGAGGTTGTGAAACAAATGGATGATTTAAAGGAAAACCTTAAAACCATCGATCATAAGCTTAAATTCTATGATACCGTTTGTAATATTCCCGCTCGTTCAACGACATAATTCTCTTTAAGTAAATAAGATGTGCAGGAAATATGTCCACATAAGAATTGTCCAGATTGTCACGAAGGGGTGAATAAAATGGCAGACCTGACTGTCAAGGAAATATTTGCAAAGAACGTTTTTAGATTACGGAAAGAAAGTGGGCTGACCCAGCAACAGTTGGGGGATCATATAGGGCTTGCTAAAACAACTATTTGTCAGTGGGAGTCTGCTCAAAAATTACCCTCTGCAGCGAGCATTAATAAAATTGTGGCCTTCTTTAAGGTCACAAATAGCCTGCTGTTTAATGAGGATAATGACAAGTATATTTCGTCTGACGCAGCGATTGACCTACCCATCGTCGGTAAAATTTCGCGTGGAAACGGATCTTTCACGTATGAGAATGTCAAAGAATACGCATCAACATCTGAGGCGTGGGTGCGCGGTGGCGAATACTTCTATTTTCGGGCCGAGGATGATAGCATGATGTATGCACGAATTCTAGACGGTGATCTCGTTTTAATTCGTCGTCAAGATGATGTTGAAAATGGAGACATCGGAGTCGTTATCATGAACGATAAACTTTATTTAAGACGAATATATAGAGACGGGAATATATTATCGTTACACTCCGAAAATACCCAATATCCCCGAATATCCGTTATTGACGACGATGTCGTTTATATCGTTGGAAAACTCAAGAAAATCATTATCGACGCTTAATTAACTTCTAAATTGAATTAAGAGGTTATCCTCATCTGAAACAAGGCCATGAAGTTGCCTGCCATCTTGCATAGAGTGTCACGGGTGCAATGTTATGAATAATTTTTCTCTTCGAAACTAAGAAAGGGTATTGTCCGTTCATCAATTGTGAACTGACAATACCCTTTCTTTATCTCTAATATATTCTAGTATTCGAAAATATCAACTGGAACATCAATTGCTGAAGTATCCCCATCGATGACGATCTCCGCAATTGCCCATACATTGGGAACGACATTGCGCACGTAGTACTTGGCCGTGGCTACTTTGCCAGTGTAGAACTTATAATCAAAGTGAGTTGGTCCCACTTCTTTTGATTTCTTATCAGCGAGTACCGCCTGATCAAGAATCTGACGTCCACAGAATAGCTGGGAGGTCGCCGTTAAGACACGGTGGGAATAAAGAGGAATCATGCTCGTATTGGTCTTGGAATATTCCGCTAGAGCCTTTAGCATATCTTTGTAAGCATCAAGCGCCTTGCCCAAGTTAGCAAATTCCTTGCTCAAGACTTCATTACCCTGATTAGCCTCATAGAAATCTACCATTTCCTGTACCCAATCACCGAATATAGAGCCACCCTTCATATTCATTTTGCGGCCAACCAGATCCATCGACTGGATAAAGTTGGTGCCTTCCCAGATGGAGTAAATCTTCATGTCATTGGCAATTTGAGCACAGGGATATTCTGAGCAGTAACCATAACCGCCATAGGATTGGATCGCCTCGCCAATGAGCCACCAGCCTTCATCAGACGGATAGGCCTTACAAAGTGGGGTGGCAATTTCAATCAGATCGTTAGCAGCTTTTCTTACAGCAGGATCTGGATCGCGATGCCTCTGGTCAAAAGCTAGATAAACCCTAAACATCATCGCGCGCATGGCTTCAATATGAGCCTTGCCCATCATCAAAGTACGCTTAGTATTTTCATGGTTAATAATGGCTACCCGACCCGCCTTGGGATTGGTCATCAGGCGACCCTGAACCCTTTCTTTGGCATTATCGCGGGCATTCGCAAAGGCGTTGATAATACAAGACAGAGACATATGGCCGGTTTCCATGCGGGCCATATTCATCATTTGGAACATCTGAGCCATGCCTTCGCCCTTGCCTTCGTTTTTAAGAGGGTCTATACCCAGCAAATAACCGCGACAATGACCATTTTCCCCAGCAGCCAAAGAAGCCGTGACCGAACCATGTTGGCCCATCTTATGCTCAATTCCAGTGTTTTCGAAATCGTTGTCTTCAAAGCTCCCATCTTCGTTGACCCATAACTTTGGAACTACGAACAAAGAGATACCGCCGGTACCCGGCTTAGCACCTTCAACACGAGCCAAGTAAAGGTGGATGATATTTTCGGTAAAGTCATTATTCCCACCCGTTATAAAAATCTTATTGCCTTTAATTTTAAAAATTCGTGGATCATCGGTCGGATAAGCCTTGGAAATAATATCACCGACATCGGACCCGGCGCCAGCCTCGGTAAGACACATCGTTCCAGCCCATGTTCCATCCATCATCTTAGGAAGAAACATTGCTTTTACTTGATCATCGCCGTAACTTTGAATTAAATTGGCCGCTCCAGTCGTCAGCAGAATATAGGGCATAAAGCTAGGATTTGCTGCACATATCAGTTCCCAAACAGCGGCATTCAACATTTCCGGTAATACCATAGCATCCGGTGAATTATCAATATTGCTGGTACCCCAACCTTCTTCCTGTAACTTGTGGAAAAGCGGTCCAAAACTGGGCGGAGTCGTAACCTTGCCGTCAGCAAACGTGACTGGATGCGTCTCATTTTCGTTGTTGGTCGGTCCTATGACATCCTCGCACATCTTTAGAACTGGCTCCAGGACTGACTTGATATCATCTCTGGAATAATAGTCAGCAAACTGCGGGTAGTTAAAAACCCCCTCTGTCGGAAGCCATTCTTGAATAATAAATTCAAAATCTCTAATATTTTTAACTGCAAAATTAGAACCCATGTTCACATCCCCTTCAGTGTTAATATTTCGCCTGGTTTACTTTATTTTCCAACCAGCACCCATAGTATAGGCGATAGCGCGTAAGCTCTATATATCTCTAGTCCATAGCGAAGCCATAGCTGCTCCGCCCCCTACGCAAAGGGAGGCTCCGCCTGTTGTCTTTCCAAGCCTTTCCAGCTCATAGTAGAGACTGACAATGATGCGTAGTCCAGTAGCACCCACCGGATGTCCTAAACCAATTCCAGAACCATTAGTGTTAACATTGCCGTCTTGCTCAAAGGTCCCTATATTCATCGTAATATCTGCTTCGTCTTTAAGCTTCTTGCCAACGCCAATAACTTGGGCTGCAAAGGCTTCGTTGATTTCCCAGTAATCAACGTCTTCATACTTCAGGCCTGCCTCTTCCAAACATTTTGGTATAGCCGCTGCGGGGCCTAAGCCCATAACGCGAGCTTCTACACCTTCATCACAGACATTAATCAGTTTCATCAAAGGTTTAATGCCGAGTTCTTCAGCTTTTTTCTTAGTCATCAAAACGACAGCAGCAGCAGCGTCATTAAGGCCGGAAGCATTGGCAGCCGTGACAACGCCATCTTTCTTAAAGGCGGGTTTCAGTTTAGCCATAGATTCTAGACTTGCTCCCCGAATTGGATGCTCGTCATTTTTGAATACGTATTCTTTTCTGCCCTTTTTTACAGAAACTGGCACAATTTCTCTCTCAAAACGACCTTCATCATTCGCCCTGACTGCCCTTTGATGGCTGAGAAGTGCCAGCTCATCACATTCTTCTCGGGTAATGCCATATTGTTCAGCAATATTTTCAGCAGTTCCACCCATATGGGAACCGGCCAGTTGACATACCAGTCCATCGACAAGCATGGCGTCTTGAAGTTTGACATCGCCCATTCTTGCACCCCATCGGGAAGTCGTAGAAATGTAAGGAATATTACTCATACTTTCTGTACCCGTAACGAGCGCAATATCATATTTGCCCAGTTGCAGCTTCATGGCAGCAATCTCCAAAGCTCTCATGGCTGATGCGCAATTTTGGTTGACCATACAGGCACTTGATTTGGGATCCATACCGATTTCCATCGCCACAATACGGGGCGGACAAGAGCCGTTGCCATGACCTAAACACATTCCAGCGACGATTTCATCGACCTGTTTCGGGTCAATTCCCGCCCTCCTAATCGCCTCAGTCGCAACAATTTTGGTCAATTCATTGGCCGCTACGGGTTGGAGTGAACCTCCATAAGCACCAATCGCTGTTCTACATGCGCTCACCATTACAACTTCATTCAATTCCACTGCCATCATTAAAGTCTCCTTTAAAATTTCAATTCTACGCCGCAATTCGGATGAAATACGGTCTTTAAGTTATCTTGTTGGATCTTACCCAAATTTTATTGGCATCTGCTTCTTTGATTAGCTCCTCACGCAAATCAGGATGAGCAATATTGATCAAAGCTTCGGCCCTCTGCCACGTACTCTTCGCCTTCAGCATCGCTATTCCGTATTCAGTGACCACATAATAATTCATACTTCTAGGAACGGTAACAATTGCCCCAGGCGATAGAATAGGCTTGATACGTGATTGCATCTTGCCCTCCGAATCAATAAAGGTAGAGGTAAGACAGATCAAACCTTTCCCTCCCTTGGATTTATAGGACCCATAAATATAGTCTAACTGCCCACCCGTTCCAGAAATCTGCCTTGTTCCTGATGACTCTGAGGCTACCTGACCATAGAGATCTACTTCTATCGCGTTGTTAATGCACATCATGTTATCATTTTGACAAATGATGTCGGGATCGTTGGTATAATCGACCGGGTAACTTGCGCAGTTCGGATTATTATCCAAGAAATCATAGAGTTTCTTGGTTCCCATCGCAAAGGTATAGACCATCTTACCTTTGTCAAGCTGTTTGCGCAGACCCGTTATCCTTCCGGCTTCGTACATATCCACAAATGAATCCACCAGCATTTCAGTATGAACCCCCAGGTCTTTCAGATCCGATTGGGCGATCATAGCGCCGACTGCATTGGGCATAGCGCCTATACCTAACTGTAAACAGGCCCCATCCTCAATTTGGCCCAGGATAATTTCAGCGATTCTCTTGTCTACCTCCGATATTGGAGTCGCAGGTAGCTGAATTAAGGGTCTATTGTCGCCTTGGACAAAATAATCGATTTCAGAGACATGCAAGGTCTCTCTTGAGCCCCCTAAACACCTTGGTACTGACTCATTAACTTCGGCAATCACTATTTTCGCGGCATCACAGAAGGCATGTGTAATGGAATTAGAGGTACCCAAGTTTACATAGCCATGTTGATCGGGCGGAGTCACCTTGATCAAGGCAACGTCAACGGGCACATATCCCCGGTCATAAAAGCTGGGACCTTCGTGATAGGTCAGTGGAATATAGTTGCACATATTTTTATCATGTAGCTTTCTGCTAGCCCCGCTGAAGTGCCAGTCACTATAAATAAAATGTTTTCGTTCTGGATCATTGACAACGGTTTGCGGTGGAAAGGGACAGGTAACTGTTCGTATGTTTACCCCTTCTAATTCATCTTTTCTCTTGGCCAAAGCGACATCCAAAACATGAGAAGCCATCATGAATTCACCGTAATGAACAACATCTCCGGATTTAACGACCTTCACTGCTTCATCGGCAGAGACTAATTTTCGCTCGAACTCACTCTCATAATCCATTTCAAGCCCTCCTTGTTCTTCATGTTTAGAAGATCATCTCACGATCGCTCCCTTGATTTCTAAGTTACTTACCCATAAACTGCGGTTTTCTCTTCTCCAGAAAAGCACCCAATCCTTCGGTCTTGTCCGTTGTAGCACAACACAACCCGAACATATCCGACTCAATACTCATCGCAGTGTCGATATCTACCTGCAAGCCTTTATTGATGGCAAATTTGGCATAACCGACTGCCAGTGGAGCCTTGGCGGCAATTTTCTTGGCAAGCTTCTTCGCTTCATCCATCAACTGGTCAAGGGGATAAACTTGGTTTACTAAACCTATACGGTAGGCTTCCTGGGCCTTGATGACACTGGTCGTGAAGATGAGTTCTTTGGCACGTCCTTCACCAATCAAACGAGGAAGCCGTTGGGTTCCTCCAAAGCCAGGTATAACGCCAAGTCCTACTTCAGGTAGAGCAAAAATTGCCGTTTCCGAAGCCAGTCTAAGATCGCAAGACATGGCCAATTCACAACCCCCACCCAGTGCATAGCCGTTGATCGCAGCAATAACAGGTTTTTCCAGCAGCTCGAACTGGCGCATTAACCTTTCTCCTAAGTCAGAGAAGAATCTTCCCTCAGCTGGAGAGAGTGAAACCAAAAAATTAATGTCAGCGCCAGCTACAAATGATTTGTCCCCCGTTCCGGTAACGATCATAACCTTGATGTTGGAATCGGCTTTTACATCTTTAACGGCTGCTTCCATTTCATACAAGGTTTCAGCATTGAGAGCATTCATGGCTTGGGGTCGGTTAATATAGAGTATGGCTAGGTTATCTTCTTTTTCTAAAATGAGGTTTTCAAAGTCCATATTTTTACCTGCCTTCCCTTGTGTCGCTCGGATTATGCGTCACGTCAATGGCTCCTTGATTTGTCCTACTTGCTGTAGTCATAGAAACCTTTACCGGTCTTCATACCCAAGTGACCCGCACGTACTTTTTGTCTGAAGGCCAATGATGGGCGGTATTTGGAATCGCCGAACTCTTTTACGAAAGATTCACAGACTGCCAAAACAATATCTATTCCAACCATATCCGCCAACGCCAAGGGGCCGATAGGCATTCCTGCACCCAGTTTCATGGCGTTATCAATTTCCTCAGCCGATGCGATGCCTTCTTGGAAAACGTTCGCCGCTTCATTAATATAGGGAACCAAGATGCGGTTAACGATGAAGCCAGGACTTTCTTTCGCTAGCACTGGTTCTTTGCCAATTTTCTTGGCCAATTCTATGACTGCCTGCACAACATCATCGGTTGTTACAACACCCGTAATTACTTCCACTAATTTCATCTTGACGGCCGGATAAAAAAAATGCATTCCCAACACTTTGTCAGGACGGTTGGTGGCTGCCGCAATCTCAGTAATACTTAGCGCTGAGGTATTCGTCGCTAAAATGGCATCGGCCTTACAAATTTCGCTGAGCTGTTTATGGACTTTTTTCTTAACATCAACGTTTTCTACAATCGCCTCGATGACAATGTCGACATCTTTAAAATCATTGATATCTGTGCTACTGATTAGCAAAGCACGATAAGTCGCCACATTTTCAGCGGTTACTTTACCTTTTTCCACAGCTTTGGCCCATGCCTTGTTTAAACCGGTCACTGCCTTTTCCACAATTTCTGGAACTACATCGATTAGAACGACACTATATCCTGCTTCAACGCATACTTGAGCAATTCCCGCGCCCATCGTCCCAGCACCCAATACTCCAACTTTCTTAATTTGCACTATGACTAATCCTCCTTCATCCTTACTAGAAAAGACTCTTCTTGTACATTTCACTACGCAATAAGCATGCCAACTCTGCTAGGATATAAAAATACGCAAAAAAAGCCGTACCTTCGGCATTTCGAAGATACGGCTTAATAAGAATTCAACGGCAATATATTAAATGGTACCATTTTGCACCCATTTGCTTCATTACCAGGGTTGCAAAATGCAACTCTGGTCTGTATTGCAACTATTGTGAAAATTTAAACTATTCTAGGGCTGTGGAAAGGTATGATAAGTCAGACATATAATTGATACTTTCTTAATTTACGGTATAGAACCGATTTATTTAAACCCAGAATTTTTGCCGTTTGGGCCTTGTTATTGTGAGTTCTCTCTAGAACCCTCCGGATGGTTTCCTCTTCCATTTTCCTGACGGCCTCACCTAGGTTATCGATGCCTTCGACGTCAACAGGCTGTATGCTTTGCAACGGTTGAACCACCAGTCTTGATAATGAAGGAAAATACTCAGGACTAAGACAAGAATCTTGATTCAAGTCTGCCAGATTAATGGCCCTCTCCAGTAAATTTTCCAACTCCCTTACATTACCCGGCCAATCATAGCTACAAAGGAGCTGTAAAGCTTCTTCGGATACTTTCTCTACCTGGGTCAGTAACCGCTGGCTCAGCTTAGGTAAGAGATAGTTTATCAAGAGATAGATATCCTGCGGTCGTTCACGCAGTGATGGAACATTTAGAGTAACCACATTCAACCGATAATAGAGATCCTCTCTAAATTTACCCTTTTTCATCATATCTTCTAGATTACGGTTGGTGGCTGCAATCACCTGAACATCGACCCGAATGGGTTTGGTCCCTCCCACCCGCTCTACTTCACGCTCCTGCAAAACGATGAGCAATTTGGCTTGCATCGCTAGTGGCATATCCCCAATTTCGTCCAGAAATATCGTGCCATGGTTGGCCATTTCAAATTTACCCGGTTTTCCGCCCTTGCGTGCTCCGGTAAACGCTCCCTCTTCATAGCCAAACAGCTCTGATTCCAAAAGATTATCCGGCAGCGCAGCGCAATTCACCCTGACAAATGGACGATTTGTTCGCGAACTGGCCTTGTGAATAGCATTGGCAAAGAGCTCCTTACCCGTGCCGCTTTCGCCCAATATAAGAACTGTCGAGCCTGTATTAGAAGCTCGCTGGGCTATGGATTTAACATTCCGCAAGCTTGCATCCTCACCCACAATACTTTCAAAACAATATTTGGAACTGTATATGCTGCTAACCACATTCTTATAAACGGTCAGTTCTCTTTCTAAATCTTTCAGCTTTTTAGAAAGAACTTTCGCCCCTGCAGCCCCTAAAACAAGACTTTGTCCCATGGCTCCAATCAATTTTCCATCTTTATATAAAGGCATACGAAAGACAATAGTATCATGACCGTTTACCAACCAATGATCAGCTAAATGTACCTCCCTGGTCCTCAATACCTCCGGCAGCCGAGAGTGAGGTGTAACTTCATGGATGTGCTTGTTCAATACCTTCTCTTCCTTCAGACCCAGTAGGTCCAAATAGGTCTTGTTAACTTTATTAATCATGCCCAAGGTATCCACCGTAATGATTCCAATGTGAGGGTTTTCCATAATTCCATCCAAAATCTCGATAAACGCCTCATTTTTTTTCAAGTCTTTCATCACCTACCTCCTTTATCTTCATCCGATTGGAAGTTAATCGTTATGGCTTTTTGCATCAGGTTATAGGATTTGCGATATTAATTGATCTCTCTTGTAATTCAACAAATTTTCTAAATATTCCTGCCATACGTGCAAATGTTCAGAACGCAACTAAGAAAAACCTCGGCTGTGCCTCGGTCCTTTTATTCAATCTGAGACATCCGTAATTTTATACTCATTTCCATGAAGTCCCTTATAATACTCTGGATACATGGTGCTACCACATTTCTCACAACTAAACTGGGGAGGTACCGTCGGATCCCCGTCATCCATTGCATCCATTGTTCTGACGACGTCTAACGGTATGTCTTCATGTGCATGACACTCTAAACATATATAACTGATCATATCCTGATCCCCACCCATCTTGCTGGATTTTGGGTTCTGGTCTCTTTTCTTCTTCTTTTTGGGGCTTCGCGACTTTGATACCGGTGAAATCATAAATCATCCTTTCCATGTAGTTTCTTGCTGTCTCGTCTACCGCATATTTGATCTCCAATTGCCCGTCTTTCAGACACACTTCTCCCTTGCATTCATAGCAATTTTCACAGTGTGGGCATATCATCGGGTCTTTACCCGTTTGTTCCTTGATCCGTTGTTGCCAGTTTCTGCGTTTGACGATTTTCTTAACATTAACGATCCATTTCCTAACTTTTTTTTGCCAATTAGAAATTAACTTCTTGCTAATTGTCTTAATTCGTCGTGAATAAATTCCATAATGTCTTATCATTTTGAACTGTTCATCGGGTATATGGACGATTAATCTCATGATAAATTCTTCGACTGTTATGGTTTCCAGTTTTTCTTGTCCGTCCTT